>Ga0209810_1000474_pt1 | contig 88102 bp, 70 predicted proteins | sample Coa_R1_7_FD_187159 | JGI IMG/M metagenome (GOLD analysis project Ga0209810, IMG submission 187159) | Surface soil microbial communities from Centralia Pennsylvania, which are recovering from an underground coalmine fire - Coalmine... | ecosystem: Environmental > Terrestrial > Soil > Unclassified... | reverse complement strand
ACCGCCACTAGATCTGTGTTTGCAATCACCTGTGGTGTGTTTCATAACGCCCTCGTTCATATGAATGAACGAGTCCACTTGCGTTCCTCTGCTTCTCTCTTCTTGCCCTCGGCAAAATTGAAGTAATTATTCTTCTTCAGTTGTAAATGTGCTCTAATTTCACCCCTTTTTTGGGTGCCCTGGTAATATAGCACATTTTATGGACTTGTCAACACCTCTGGCGGCCTATTTTTTTGACGAGGCTAAAATTAGCCCGATTGTACTAACTTCAACCATTGCTTTGACGCAAGCCACTCCATGCAGTATGCTTGCTTATACCTATGTACTTGCTCAATAGATCATTGGGGGAAGTAAAAAATACTGTGGGGGGAATGCTCCGTCATGAAGTACTTTTTCTGGATAGCCTTTGCCGTTTTTCTTGCGGCCTCAATTCCGCATGTCGCCTATTTCTTCGCCTCGTTTGAGCCATCCCAGGGACCAGAAGGCGTCTGGTGGTGGGCGGTCAGCTATGCTATTGCTATCAGTATTGATGTCACTGTGTATCTGCTTTCGTGGACCGCGTTCCAGCGCTATCGCCGTTATCGCACGCCTAAGGCTGTATGGCAGCACTGGCTGCTTATTGTGATGTGTACCGTCTTTTCCTGGGTCGTCAACTGGGCCTATGCCAAGCAGTTTCACAGTACGACCATGTTAAGCGCCGCCGAAAGTACCGCGCCCTGGCTTACCAGCGTCTTCCCGTTTATGGCCAGCGCCTTTCCGCTGCTCGGCATCGTCTATACCATGATGGCCGAAACAGTAACCGAAACCGAAGCCGAAGAAAAGCAGGAAAAGGCCCAGCAACTCAACGCGCTTGCGGAACTGGCGAAACAGACTAATCTGCCCGTGGCTACGCTGCGCCGCGCGCTCACGAGTGGTAGCCGCCTGAATGCGTCGAATATTCTTGCCCTCACCAATCGAGTGCAGCAGAATCCTGCTACCTCTACTTCGCTTACTGCGGGTCCGGTTGAGGCGGATGAAGCTGGTGACGCCGGGCGACCAATCACAGGGAAGGTGGTCGCTATTGGCGGCGTTGAGGAAAATTCAGCCAGCCCTGTAGCCGCGCCTCCTATGAATGGTGTACCCGTTACGGCTGCCGATGGCAATCCCGACAAATTGCAGATGACTATCGAAGCGTTGCGCGCAAACCCTAATATAACTGATGAGGCCCTTGCCGAATACCTGGCTCTCAAACGCCCAGCCAGCGCGCGTTTCTGGCGCCTTAAGGCTATCGAAATTCTCAATGCTCCTGGCCGCGAGACGGGAGGCTATAGCAGCAGAAAAACGACGACTGTGCGCGAGACCGGCTCCTGGCCAGCACCCGCCGGTGTTAGTAATGGCAATGGTAATGGTACCGGCAAATTTTGACTTGACGTCTCGCAAAACGTTATGGTAAACTAGACTGGTGTGGTATAAAACATCACAACACATTACAGATTTGCCAGGTAGTGTTGAATTGACAGAGTCGTCTACCATAACACAATGATTGTCAAACTCTATCTCACTTAGGGAGGGATCAATGCGGGCCATGTTCAGTTATGCAAGCATACTGCACGCCGTTGGTCAAGTGTTAGACCAGGTTGGCGTGAGCAGCTTTGCCATCCACGAGGAAGAGGAAGGTCTCTTCATAGAAGGCTTCAATAGTGACGGCCAGCTTCAGGTACAGATGCGTTACGATGTAGCTAGCCTTTATGATTTGCTTTGTCGAACAGAAAGTCAGCTAGCAGAACAGAGTACAACGGTCGCAGAAGACGAAGGAACCCTCCATCGCTTCCTCGCTGATCATAATCGTGAACTGGTTGGTGCCATCCGCTAATCTGGCTTGCGTCTGCTTGCCTTTGGCTCTCTCCTGAGCCTGCGGAGCGCATTTCAATTATTTCGCCTTCGCTACGCAAAAGAACCGGGGCCACCCCCGGTTTTTATATAATCGGATGGATGTCCGACCGGCATTGTGGAAGGATGGGCAGAGGAGTAGCGAATCCGCTTTGCCGGTCTACTCTCTTTAATCAGCAGTAGTACAATAGAGGAAGTTGTATCTCAGGATTCACTTGTGGGAGCATTGCATAGCCAGCGATTTCCGTAGCAGCGCATACACTCGATCACCTCGACGAGGTCGTGGCCTTTCTCAGTCAATGAGTATTCGACACGCGGCGGCACCTCGGCAAAGGTCTGGCGGATGATCACACCCTCCTCCTCCAGGTAGCGCAGGCGCTCGGAAAGCGTCTTAGGGCTAATGCCATGTAAGGAGCGCTCAAGCTGATTAAAACGTTTGACACCAGAGGCTAAATCGCGGATAATGAGTAGCGTCCATTTCCCACTGATGATGTTGGCAGTGCGCGCAACAGGACAAATTGTATTATCAAGGGAACGTAATGCAGTTGTTGTTAGCTCCATAGCCGTTGTACCTGAAGAGCTATTCATTGGCTCTGACTTGTTTATAAAGGACACCTGTCTATCCAAAGACACTTCACGTCCCTATCTATCTGTATGACAACTATAACATAAGGAAAACGTAAAGTAAAGGCGCAGACCACTCGACTTTACTTCTAAAGTGTGATATGCTCATAGTTACAGGATAGTAGCGAAGAACACGAGAAGCTGTTCATTTCTTCTCTATCCGAGCACCTGAACAATCATACATCTTGGTCTGCGCGGTTTCTCCCTATGAGAGGAGAAGATTGTGCCCGAAGATATTGCTTTATTCATCGATTTTGAGAACATCCGCTATAGTATGCTGAATATCCAGCGGCGCGAGCCCGACCCGCAAGAGTTGATCGCCGTCGCTCGCCGGTATGGGACCGTAATGGTGGCCCGCGCTTATGCGGACTGGTCTCGCCAACCGGAACCATTTAAAGGAAGCCTCACTGCTGCTATGATCGATCGTGTCGATTGCCCGGCAAAGCAGCGCGACCGGATTCGTATGGGAACGGTTCATTATGCTTCCGGTAATCCCCCTACGGGAGCGCTGGGAGGGGTTTCTGAACAAGGTACAGGCAGCTTTGCCACACCTTACCCCCGGCAATGGCCCAGCGGCCCGCTGAGCAATTCCGGCCCTCTACCGGCCATCTCGCCGCAAGGTGCGGCTAACGGCTGGCCCCCTTATCAGGAGCCACCCAGAGATCAGGAGGAGCAGGCTGGTTTTGGCCATCCAGAGCTTGAGGAGCATCTCCTTACAGAAGATAACCTCCTCGAAGAAGGATATGATGTGCCGGACTACCAGCAGCGCGAACCATCGCGCCCGTTTCCCGCCTATCAGAATCCCTATGGACAATCAGTGCCTACCGGTCCTCTTGGCCATACTGGAAGCACCGGTCCTCTAGGATATCCAAATCCCACCCCGGGTCAGCAGACAGGTAATACAGGGCATTTGCCTGCTATCAATGCAGGTAGCTCGAGTACGATTGTACAAAGCACAGTCGTACAAAGCACTGTTGACCTCAATATGTTGATGGATATTATTGAAACCGTCTTTGATCGACCTACCATCTCTACATTCGTCCTGATGACTGGAGATAAAGATTTCACCCGCATTAGTGCCCGATTGAAGCTTCGTCTAAACAAAACTGTGATCGTTGTTGGTATACCAGGAACCGTCAGCCGAGATCTTATAAGCAGCGCCAGCCAGTTTGTGCCATTAGTACCGGGAGGGACTCCGGTAACTGCCGGCCTGACCGGGAATGGTGGCTATAGCCCTTCTATGTCTATGAGCGGCAATACCGGTGCGCTGCCCGCCGTTTCACCTGGGACAGCACCTTCTCAGTACTCGCCTTATCCAATGGATGTGCTGGATCCTCAATTTTTGCAATTTCTTGATTATATCGACCGCAACTGGTCCTGGCGCACGATCATCGGCGTTTCTAACTTTATCGGCGATCCCGTCAATCCCAAGAATCGTTTCCGCGGTCGCCTCACGCGCGAATCGGCCAGGGAGCTTCTGAATAGCTGTGTCCAGCAAGGCATCCTGCTCTTACAAACGGACTCGGCAGGAAATGAGGACCTGCGCCTGAACCGCAGTCACCCCGGCGTCGACGAGGTACTCAAGCAATTTGTGCGCTGAGCATTGTTTGAATAAAGAAAAACTGCATGCATGAAGAGAAACCGGATATTCTACTGGGATGTCCGGTTTCTCTATGAAAACCACTTTTTTGCCTGCGCCTCATCCACCTGCTGCTGGTAGCCACAGAAATTGCAGCGCGAGATATACCGTTTCTTTAATGGAAGAACCGGTATCCAGTAGAGCGTAAACCAGCTTTGCGAGCGCACAACAACGTGGTAACTATTCTGGCGGCACATAGGACAGGTGTATTGTACCTGCCCCAGGACTTTTGTTCGTGGGCGCGTACCGAAAACAATCAAACCGAAAATCATTGCTGTCTATCCTTGCTATTCGTTCCTACCGGATGAAAGTTTAAGTGAGCCAGTATCCATCGCTCATCCAGAGTATATTATCGATCATGTAGGTATTGCCAACCGAGCCTGCCGCCAGGATCAGCGTATTGGGTAGCGGCGTGGCAAGGATATTCCCTGGGCGCTCAAACGTCATAGGGTCGCAGATGATCGCAAAATCCAGCTTCAATAACGGTGAGGCAGTTGTCACATCCTCCATGGCCTTTTCGATACTGACCACATCACGTTCGCCCTTCTCGATCATGCCTTTAGCCATCAGTAATGCCTGGTAGAGCAAAGAGAGAGCCCGTCGCCTGGCAGCAGAGAGACGCTGCGGGTGATTACTGAGCGGCAATCCATCATTATCGCGAATAACCGGCAACAGCCGCATGCGAATATCGAAATTCAAATCGCGAATGACCTGGCGTGACAAAGCGACATGCAGCGCATTTTTGTGGCTATAATAGACGGTATCAGGCCGCACGAGCTGGAATAGTTTCGTCGTAATGGTGGTAATGCCGCGGGCATAGTGTGAGCGATGCGTTTTTTGCAACCATTGTGTTATTGGGCCATTAGGAGTAACATAGGTAGAGAAGTTGGGAGGATAGATATCCTCGGATCGTGGGACAAATACAACGTCTACATGTTCATCATCGAGCAATTGAAGGTCTTGAGAGAGGTTGCGGGGATAGAGGGCAGCGTCTCTGCTGGAATCAAACTGTAATGGGTTGACGAAAATACTGACAACACTGATCTCGCTCTCACGTTGCGCAGCTTGCACCAGCGTCAAATGCCCGGCATGCAGGTGACCCATTGTAGGTACGAAGCCAACTGTTCCACCGGCGAGCCAGCCCCTTGCCGTCTCTGTCATTTCGGACAGGCTTTGAATAATGCGCATGATATCTCCGCGGCATAGATGCACTTCTATATATTATCGAGTATTGTAGTGTCCATAACGGTTCGCGTCAACAGAAGTAACTATGGTATACTACCTGGACGTGATACCATCCCACCCATTTTGTCCGGCGGGGCAGTGGTCAATCTCACCCTGGCGGGCAAGACGAAAAAGTAGGAGGGTTCGATGCAGAAAACAGTAGGTCGTCTGGTAGCGGCGCTGATCCGCTTGCTTGGTTTCAGTATGCTGGCTACAGCTATCGTTGCGGCGGTGGTCGCATTGCGTCATGTGCTGGATACACCTCAACAACTGGAAAGCGAACTGCCAGGCGAAGATCGTATGTATCGTTGGAGGCAGGAGCATATCTTCTATAAAGCACTGGGAGCAGCGAATGCTCCCCCTTTGCTTTTGTTACATACGCTGGAAGTTGGCGCTTCGGCCTACGAAATGCGACGTATCATGGCGCTCCTGGCCCCATACTATCGTGTATACGCGCCTGATTTGCTGGGGTTCGGCCTCTCAGATCATCCCCGGCTAGCATATTCCCCTGAGACATACATCGCCCTCTGTCGCGATTTCCTGATAGATATAGTGGGGCAGCCGGCAACTATTGTTGCGAGCGGGGTGAGTTGTAACTTCGCGGTGACGATAGCGGCAACCTCTCCGTCGTTATGTGAGCGCCTGGTGCTGATCTCACCGGTAGCGCTGTTCGGGGACGAGCAAATGCCGGCATTGATAGCCAATCTTATCGATGCTCCGGCAGTGAAGTTGCTCGCGTATTCCTTGCTCAGTACCCGGCCCGTGCTTCGCTATCTCAGAGGGCGCCAGCATGCTTTTACCAGAGATGCCGGTCTTGACCATTACTATGCCGCCGCCCATCAGCTAGGCGCGGAACACGCGCCAATGGCATTGTTGGCAGGAAGATTGGCGTATAATGCAAGCGGGCAGCTTGAAAAGTTGACGCAGCCCACCTTGATCATCTGGGGTGTCTCTGCGTTGAACGGTTCGCGGTATATTGCCGGTCCGCAAGGTAGATCAGGGCATGTGCAGGTTGAACTGCTTCACGATGCCGGTCTTGCCGTACATGAGGAACTGCCGGACCCGGTAGCCACAGCCATCCTGCGCTGGAGCCAGCAAGGACAGCAACAAGAAGCAATAAGCGATAGCGCGCCGGTTCCTGCGCAGGAGCAGGCGGAGAAATCCAGTCTTGCGGAGACACAAAAAGTGGAGCCTGACGAGCAAGAGGAACAATTCGTAGAGGTACCTGCCGCTCCCTCAACAGTGGAAGAATCACAGCCATCCTCTGAGCCTGGGCCAGCAGAATCTGCGGAACAAGAGGAAACCGGTGACCTTTTGCCGCAGGATCAGGAGCCAGAATCGGAACCGGAACAGGAGACCGATGAGCAAGCACAGGCGGATAGCCTGGTGGTCGAGGCATATTGTGTCAAATGCAAGCAGAAAAGAACGGTACAGGATGCGCATGAAGTGACCATGAAGAATGGCAGGACTGCGATACGCGGGAAATGCCCCGTTTGTGGCACAGGTCTGTTTCGTATTGGCAAGACGGCATGAGATTCTTCGCTGCGCTCAGAATGACAGGCCCCGGACACAGCCAGGTATATCCGGGGCCTGTCATTCTGAGCGCAGCGAAGAATCTCTCGCACACTTCCAGATAATTACCTGCCTGTAACACTTGACGTTCGCTAGTACAGGCCGTATAATCTCCTTCATGTCTGCAAGGAATGCCTTTTCATAAAGGTGATCCGGTTGGCCATGGCGGTCACCTTTACACGATATATTTGCCCAGGAGCGTAAGCTCCCAGACAGGGGAGTGGGGAATCGATATATTCTCCCACGCCTTTGTTATCTTTGTTGTACTGTCATTTACGGAGTATGAGGGCCGCCATGCCGGCCCGGTGATGTTCTCCCGTTTCCCCTCAAAAGTAGAGAGGAGTTTTCAATGAGTATTGGTGGACAGAGTGATGCAAGGTCCGAACAGCGTGTCTATCGCCTGACCCCTGAAGGCTACGCTAAAATGCAGGAGCGCCTGGAATACCTGCGCACCGTCAAACGTAAAGAGATAGCCGATTATATCCACGAGGCGAAAGAGGCCGGCGATATCAGTGAAAGCAGCGCTTATGAAGACGCAAAAAACGAACAGGCAAAACTGGAAGGCCAGATTCTAGAGTTGGAGCGCTTGCTTTCCGTCGCCGAAGTCATGACCGCCGATATGCATGATGCCGTCGACGGCCCTCCCGTCGTGCGAATCGGCATGCAGGTAGAAGTCGAAACGAGTTCTGGCGCGACTCGACTCTTCAAAATCGTTGAGACGTTTGAAGCCGATCCCAAGGCCGGCCTCATTTCCGATCAATCGCCCGTTGGCAAAGCCCTGATGGGGCATAAAGAAGGAGATCAGGTCAGTGTATCCACGCCCGGCGGCGTGACTACCTATACCATTCGTTCGGTTCGCCCGATGCTGTAATATGCTCTTTAGAAGGTGTTCGCGTAACCAGGACGACTGCAAGGGTGCGCCCCTACCCTACACGCACTGTGTAGGGTAGGGGCGCACCCTTGCAGTCGTCCTGGTTTCTGCTACGCGGTTTTATGCAGTCGCTCTTGATTCAGACAACAAACTCGCCATTTTTGCAGAATAACTCGCCGTCGACGCGAATTTCACTTCCGGTTCGTAAATCGCACACCATATCCCAGTGTAAAGCAGATTGATTGACACCGCCGGTTTCAGGGAGACTCGCGCCCAGAGCGAGATGAACTGTACCACCCATCTTTTCATCGAACAGCGTATTTTTGATGCAGCGGTCCACATTGCGATTGTTGCCAAATGCAAACTCACCCAGGCGCCTCGCTCCTTCGTCCAGACTGAGCATTTTATCCAGGAAATCTTGACCCTGTGCGGCGCTGGCTTCTACCACCACACCATGCTCGAAGCGCAGCCGCACATCTTCTACTGAGCGAGCGGCAAAAGTGGCCGGGAAGCTATAACGGATGTAGCCGTTGGCGGAGTCTTCAACCGGCCCGGTATAGAACTCGCCACCTGGGAAGTTGTACTGGCCATCATCGTTGATAAAAATGCGCCCGGCGACCGAAAAGCTTAGATTGGTATCCTGCCCGCGCAGGTGGATGGTATGTTTGCCCCGAAGCCATTGTACCAGGCGTTCCTGCTGCTGCGAGAGTTCTTTCCAGCGTGCTGCCGGATCGGCATCATCCAGGAAACATGCATGGTACACAAAATCCTCGAAATCAGTCAAGGACATATTCGCGTCCTGGGCCTGTGCATCGGTAGGGAACAGCGCGATGCACCAGCGCAATGAACCGTTTGCCGCGCGTTGCAAGTAGGTCGTGACGAGGTCGCGCACAGCATTCTGCGCTACAGCCATGCGCTCAGGACTCACGCCGCTCAACTCTTTTGTATTCGAAGCGGCCATGATTTGTAGTTGCGCCTCATATTCCTCGATAATCATGCGCCGCTGGGCCGGAATATACGCCAGTTGTTCATCAGAACCCTCTTTCAGGTATATTTCTCTCACGCCAGGCATACTGATGATGGTCTCAGGATAGGCGCCGGCATGCAGGGCCTCGCGCACGACTTCCCGCACCAGTGGAGCCGCCAGCGGGCCTGTTTCAATCGCAAAGCGATCGCCTTTCTTGAGGCCTAATGAATAGCGCACTAACACCTGCGCCAGGCGTTGTAAACGAATATCAGCCATAAAAGTTCCTCCATGATTATTGTTCTATCTCAGGCTCCGGTTTGATATGCGCCGGAATGCCGAGCCAGCCAACGACACCGCCGAGCGCGAACAACGTCCCACCCACAGCAAAGATGATGTTGACGCCGATAAACTGCGCAAAGTATCCTGCCAACGCGATGGACAGCAGGCTCATGCCATACATCGCCGTTTCAAGTACCGACTGCACCCGGCCCATCAGCATGCGCGGCGTTGCCTGCATCAGCAGCGGACCCGCGCCAACTTCGATTCCTCCCTGTGGAATGCTCATCACGAAAATGATGATAAGCGCTGTCACGATCCAGGTTTGTAATGAATAGAGAATAATGCCGACTCCCAGCAAAAAGACGCTCCCCGTCAGGATCATCCTGGGCGTCGCCCTTTTTGAAACGATGCCTGCTAGAATTGCTCCTATCAGCGTGCCCAGCCCGGCCAGCGCCGTCAGCGGGCCATAATAGGAAGCGCTGGTATGCAGGTTGCGCGTCACGAAGATGATATCCAGGGCGTTCAGCGCTCCCGCTCCAAGCATCACGATAGCCGCCAGAATGATGACAATGAAAAGCGTGCGGCTCTTTGCCACGTATTTAAAGCCATCGAACAGCTCAGAGATAACTGCCTGCATGCCGCTTGACGGGCGTCGTTTTGTATGCAAGAGCGCGGGTTGCATGGCTTCTCGCGAAACCTGCATGGCGATCAAGCACGAGGCGGAGACCAGAAAAGAGAACGCATCGATCAGGCTACCTATGAATGGCCCTACGATGAAGTAGAGTGGCGCGGCGATGGCCGGGCCAACGATAAAGGCGAGCGCGAACGTTGTCTGCGAAATAGATATAGCCTGGGTACGCTGCTCTTCGGGCACAATCACCTGGATCACCCCTGCTCGCGCGGGCATAAAGAAGCGCGAAAAGCCTGAAACCAGGAAAATGCTGCTATAAATGGCCGGTAAACGCAAAAAAGACGGCACGACGAATGGCAACAGGACGACAACTGCCCGCACTACATCTGCCACAATCATTGTGCGCCGCCGATTCCAGCGATCAACAAAAACACCAGCGATAGGACCAAGCAGGAAGATTGGCGCGTACTGCGCGATCCACACTCCGCTGACAGCTGCCGCTGAATGCGTCAGAACGAACACCCAGACCAGCAGTGTGGTGCTATAGACGAAATCGCCCATATTGGAGATCGCCTGGCCAATGGCAAGCAGCGTAAAATTGCGATTGATGAACAATCCCCTGCTTTTTACCGCGGGAGTTGTATCAGTAGTCTCGCCCAGAGGCCCGGTTGGCGTTTGCGCAGGCATAACATCCTCCTGAAAGAAAGGTAGGATCAGGTTATCGGTTTTAACAAATTTGATCAGGCAACCTTACAAAGCCGATTTATCGGCCCTACGTCCATGAGCAGATTATTTTGTCAAAGTCGATTATCTCGTCCTCGCTGCCTCAACTTTTTTCATTAAGACTTCACGCACTCCAGCCGGGGCAATCAGCTTACCGACCAGGTGAAAGTAATCGACGGCCTGGTCTACCAGGTCGGCGGTCACGTCATCGGCAAATTGACAGACGCCCACCACTTTGATGCGTAAATGTTTCCCCTGTACTGCCGCCTTCACCAGGTCGGCCCGACTGAACACCGCCGTTCCCACCGCCCATGTGATCTCTAACTTCGATTCTGCCGGCGCCGCATCTAAAATGGGGGTCGAACTAAGCTGCGGGTAGACAAGTATCGCACTTACCAGTTCTCGTTCCCCCTCGATGCCGCGCCGGACTTCATACGGCTTAAGCATCTCAAAAATCTGCTTGCCGAGCTGCTCCTGTTCCTGGAGTGTCATATATAAGTGCGCGACACCCAGACCTATTCCTGGTTTGCTCTCTTTTTGTTGTATGGCTCGCCTCAGTGCGCGTTGAAAACCATCCTTGATTTGATTGAGAAAATTGCTCGTTGCGCCGAGGGCCTCGTCGGGAGGCGCGGAAAGGATTGATTTCTCTACTGTGAACTCGCGCGCTATGGGCTGGTAATATTTTTCGAGGATGCCGCCCTTTTCCCGTGTTTCCACCAACCGCAGCAAGCCTGCCTTCTCCAATTCGCGCACGTGATAGTGAATTTTAGCTGGAGCCTCACCCAGCTCCTCGCCGATTTGCGTCACCGTCATGGGCCGCTTCAGCAGCAGATCGATAATGCGCACGCGCAGCATATCAGAGATAGCGCGTAATTGTTCGATATTCTCGATTTCGTAGGATTCCAGCATCGAACTTTTCCTATCGATTAAAATTTTTTGATCGTGTGAAAATAATAAATCGTTTAAGTGATTTTGTCAAGGGTTAGGAGGTTTCCCTAATCGACTTTCTCCGCCCTGTCCACATTACGTGTCGGGAATAAGAGGCGCAGGCGCAGTACCCGCTCGCGATGGCGCTCCTCCTCCAGACTGCGTGCCCTCGCTTTGAGCAGGTCATTGAGCGAAACGATGCCCACCAGCTTGCGCGGGTCATCGCGCTCAACGACAGGAAAACGCGTATAGCCCGTATCGGCCATGCGGTACACCACGACCCGCAATGGCTCGTCGGCGTAGGCCACGATGGGATACTGGTTGATTACATCGGCAAGCCTCTGGGCGCGGCCATCCCCATTCCCAGGGTCGCCTTCGGTGGCCCTGGAGACAAGCTCTTGCAAATCACGCCGCGTCACGACGCCAACCAGGTGTTCCTCGGCATCTAATACCGGGTAGAGGTGCTGTATGCGGCCCATGCTCCTGCCACCGCTTTCTTTGTTTATGGTAACAGGAGGCGCGGGGGCAAGCGCTTTGGCCTCCTCCTGCGTGATGCTGGTTCCTCCTCCATTCGGGCTGACAGGCGCCGTTATGGGACTCTTATTCACTAATTTGACCAGGTCTTGCAGCGACATTTTGTCCGAGAGCGCAACAATATTCGTTCGCATGACCTCGCGTACAAAGATGATCTCCAGCGGGTCGGTCGAATATTCGCGGGACAAATGATACCCGCGCCGGCTGACCTTTTCGGTCAAGATCGAGCGTCGCATGACAAGGACAGTGAAGCCATGCGCGATCACCACGGCGATTAACAGGGGCAACAGCATATTCACGTCGTGGGTCAGCTCGAGGGCAAAGATGATGCCGGTAAAGGGAGAACGCATCGTGCCGCCGAGGATGGCTCCCATGCTCACCAGCGGCCAGAACCCTAACCCCTCGTTCGGCAAGAAAAAGGCTTCAAGTCCACCAAGCGCGCCTCCCATCATCAGCAGCGGCGCCAGGACACCGCCGGAAGTGCCCGAACCCAACGATACTGACCAGATGATCGACTTGACAATCAGGATGCCCAGGATCAACTCGACTGTCCCCTTGCCTGCCAGCAGTGTGCCGATCATGTCATAGCCAACGCCCAGGGCCTGCGGAAAAATCAGGCCGCCGATTCCAACTACCACTCCGCCGATAGCAGGCCACCACATCCAATGGATGGGCAGCAGGCGAAACGCGTCTTCCGCGGCATAAACGGCCACCGTCAAGAGCGCCGAGAGAGCACCGGCAAGCAGCCCCACCACCACACAGCCAAGCAGACCACCCGGACCGATAAACGCCGGATGAGGCGGCGTTGGGAAGAGCGGACCCATGCCGATGATATAGCGCCGCATTGCCGCAGCCGCAGCGCTGGCCAGCGCTACCGGTATAAGGCTGCGCGGCTTCCACTCGAAGAGCAGTAGTTCGACGGCCAGCAGAACCGCCGCTACCGGTGACGCGAATGTGGCGGACATGCCCCCGGCTGCACCGGCCACAAGCAGCGTCCTGCGTTCGGTACTCGAAAGCTGGAAAAACTGGGCGATCAATGAACCGAATGCTCCGCCGGTCATGATGATCGGGCCTTCGGCTCCAAATGGTCCGCCGGTGCCAATTGACAGCGCGGAAGATAAGGGTTTCCAGAAAGCCACCTTCGGTTCTACGCGGCTGCCATTGATGAGGATGGCTTCAATGGCTTCGGGGATGCCGTGACCGCGAATGCGTTCAGACCCGTAGCGCGCGATCAATCCAATGATGAGCGCTCCGATGACGGGCACCAGGATCACTAAAACGCCCAGATGGTTGCCTGCGGGCGAGACCAGGGCAAACCCCAGGCGCTGGAAGAAAAAGAGATTGGTAAAAAAGCCGATCAATCTGAGGAGAATAAGCGCCACGAAGGCGCTGATCAGGCCGATAATAATTGCAAGCAAAGAGATAACAATCATGCGCGGCGTGGCAGTAAAATCACCTAATTTACCGAGCGCCTCGTGATTGCCCAGATTGCTGATGCCTTTCACAAATTTATGCCAGATATCTGGAAGCAAGATACCTATTCCTCCTTTGCTTGTCAGCTTTCAGTATCAATAAGCCTGTTGAGCGCCTGGACCAGCGTTGGCCCCGTCGTCTGAAGTTCAGTATGATGCAGCAGCGAGAGCTTACGCAGTACGCCTTCGCCTGCAGGGGTGAGCTGAATGATGACGCGGCGCTGATCCTCTTCGTCGCGATGGCGTTGGATGAAATGATGTTCTACCATGCGATCAATCAGCTCAACCGTGCTGTGATGCTGAATTTGTAACCGTTCGGCCAGCTCGCCAATAGTGGCTTTCCTGCCCTCCGGCAGTCCTTTGAGCGCGAGCAGCAATTGATGCTGCTGCGGCTCCAGTCCTGTCTCACGAGCAACCTGTTCGCTGAAATGCAAAAAACGCCGGATTTGATAACGAAATTCGGCCAGAGCTTGATATTCATTCATTGTCAGTTCGTCTCTTGATTTCATAGATTGTTTTGCCTTTGTGTCGTATTACGATATAAAATACCAGAAATAGCAGTACATTGTCAAGGCAGAAAGGCAAGGCTTCTAAGCTCCCCCAGCAAAAAGGCCAGGTAGTCTTTCTTTCTCTGCTCCATATCCTCCTCTGGGAAGATCGGCGCTTTTCCTGATTTTTTTCATGATATGACGTTGAAATTGAGCTATATGAGCGAAGTATTCAATCCGCTGCTCTTTTCTGAATGGGAGTTCCATGCCACTTTCGAGCGGCATGTTGAGTCAATTGTAACACGAATAGAGTCAGCACCTGTTGACACAAACCTCTGGCACCGGTAATATAGAGGCACGCCGTAAACAGGTGAACCAGACGAAGGAACCCCTGATGAATTACCCACACATTGCATGCATGGGCGGCGAGGAGTGATGTTTCACATGTTAACCTATGAAGACCTGACGACTTTTTTCCTGAATGCGGCGGCCAAACTTGAGCTTGTCACCCATCCTGAGCATTGGATGAATGCGCGTTCGCTCGAGCGCGAATTTGCCTGCACCTGCCATACCGGAAGCTGCGAAGGCTCGGAAAACCGCAGCTCCTGCACCATTTCCTTTACCTGGAGTACGATGGATACCGCGCTTTCACAGGAAGGCCCGGTTGGGATTTGCGATTTTTTCCACGAGCCTGATGAACATTGTCCCCATTTGCACACCAGTGATATTCCACCCCTGGTACTTGACCTGGCCTACAGCACGCCGCTGCATTCCACCTCGGTGGTCTCGCCGTCTCTGGCCGACCTGACGCAGATGCTCAAGCTGCGTGCCAGCGAGAACAGCAGCCGCGCGAACGAGACGCGCCCCGGCGTGACGCTGGCAATGCAAGATAACCGCCTGTTGCCGGAGGCGCTAACGCTGCAACAGCGTGTAGAACTGCCGATCTGGCATCCCGATGGACTGCGCGGCCTGCACGATGATGGCCGTCATCGCGAAGAACACATCATTATGCGCCGTCACGACGATGACGACGATCCTGACGACCCGGGCGAAATTATGGCCGATAATCCTCGCCCTGAAGAGTGGTTGCCCCAGGTACTGCTGGAGGTCTGCCAGGATATTACCCAGGTGTTGGAAGCGCTCGATACAATCAGCTCTCAGGAGAGATAGGTCTACCCTACAAGCTCGGCAAATAAAAGAGGATGATCCGAGATGCTTCGGCTCACTCACTCAGAAAGACAGGCCCCGGACTGGTCCGGGGCCTGTCTTTCTGAGTGAGTGAGCCGAAGCCCTGAGGAACAAAAGGGAAGAATCTCAAGTCCCCCTCTTTTTTGTTATGCATTGAATGCTTTACTGACCGCCCGCCGCTGCATGTAGGATACTTAAGATGAACGATGCCGCTACTATTGCGCATAGCAGACCAAGCACGAGTATTACAGCATAGGGTATCAGCACCACCGCCGCTGCCTTGCCGGTGGTCAGACGATGTGTCGCCTTGATCTGGAAGATGTTCAAGACAACCTCATAAATGAACAGGGCAAGACTGAATATACCCGTCAAAAAGAAACCTGCGACCGGAATGAAGCCGAAGAGTGCGGTAACGACATAGCCAATGATATCGGTTGGTACTTTGTAAAGGAGTTGCGTATAGCTCTGCTGTAAGAATGTCCCTTGCCCATTAAAGGCCTTAGCAATCACAAACTGGATGCCAACACCGATAAAGAAGAACAGAGGGATAAAGATGATCCTTAAAAATGCGGAGCCGGCAGAAGTGGCTACGGTAAGCCCGGCAAGTGATCCACTCAGGCTGGACGAACCTGTAACCGCGCCTATCGTCGCGGACCCGATCAGGCCGGTTATCAACCCGATGACTACACCTACGACAATCAGAATGCCGAGTTGGATCCAGACCATTGCCCAGTCAGCCTTTGGCATTTCAGCTGCGAAGGTTGCATCTGATGGATGGGTGATGACATTCATATACTGGTTGGGGAGTTCCTTGATGGATTGATCGACTGGCCGCGCCGCCACTGGTTGTGGTTGAGGAGCAGCGTAGCCATAGGTGCCGCCCTGCTGATACCCGCCTGGATTGGCGTAGGGATTCTGCGGAGGTGGGTTGTAGCCTGGAGGTGGAGTGCCATAAGGATTTTGTTGCTGCGCGCTCGGGTCATAAGAACCGGAGTTTGGTTGCGACGCGCCATACGGATTCTGCTGGCCCCCATATCCCGAATAGGGGTCTTGCCCTTGCTCGCCGCCCGGCTGGGCGCGTTGTGTTGGATCCCAACTCATGTAATTTCTCCTTTAATGAAACAACGACAAAGTTCAGTCTGGCCATACATTCAAGGTACAGGCATTCCTGGCAGGTATCTAAATACTTCTGCCAACTGAGCCTTTAACGGGCTGATTATAACATATCTTTAGAAAAGCGTCTACTTTTAAACCGGAAAATTCTTCACAAGAATTGAAAAACCCACAATTTTACAAAACCTGTGACCTTTTCATAAAGAAGTAGAAAGACCCATCCGTATATATTTTTCCCATTCGGAAGATATACTGTATACAAACCGAACGTTTCCATGTATACTACGTTGTACCCTTGAAGTTGCACAAGGAGCAAGTGTTGCGCGCCCCTTGTGGGCAATTCGAAGGTGATAGTAAAAAAAACTGCCTTGAACTCGTTGACTCATGTGTAGTTTCTTAACAGAAAGGATAATATGATGAGTTGGAATCCTAATCAGGGCCAGGACCCTAATCAAGGTCAGTACGGCGGCTACAATCCTCAGCCAAATCCCAATGATCCGTATAGCGGCCAGCAGAGCGGCTACCAGCAAGGTGGCTACCAGCAGAATCCTTATGGTCAGCAGCAGTATGGCTACCAGCAGAATCCTTATGGCGCGGCAGGCGGTGGCGCCGCGGCTGCCAGCGCGCTTGGTCCCACCTCCATGGGCATGCAGGCCAATGTCGCAGCCGGTTTGAGCTACATCTTTGGCTGGATCACGGGGCTGATCTTCTTCCTGAGCGAGAAACAGAATCAGTTTGTGCGCTTCAACGCCATGCAGTCAATAATTCTCTCCGTTGCCCTGACCGTGTTTTATATCGTTATCGAGATCCTGTCAGTCGCTTTTGCGGCAGCCAATATTGGTATCCTCGCGCTGTTATTCGGCTGTCTCTTCTGGCTGGTTGGCCTCGCGGCATTTGTGGTCTGGATTATCCTCCTGATCAATGCTTTCCAGGGTAAGAAGTTCAAGTTGCCTGTTATCGGTGATTATGCCGAGAAGTATGCAGGCTCCACTATATAATGCAATTTGATGAAATAATCCAGCAATGGACGAAAGGCCGGTAATGATTTTTAACAATCACAATCGGTAAGCGCCAGTAATGCATGTCATTCTGAGCGCAGCGAAGAATCTGAGCGCGACGGGTCACAGAGAGACTGTGTGAAATTTTGGTTCGGCCTGTGGAGCCACTTCTTGACTTTCACTCTGGCTGTTATGAGTGCTTTTCACACAGTCTCAGATTCTTCGCTGCGCTCAGAATGACACGGTATGGCTACTCGCACTGCTGGTGTTGGTAGTTAAAGTTCATCATCGGTCCTTGCGATAGAGCATCTACTATCATCCAGGTCCCTATATCACCTCGTCCAAATCCTCTGGTTCACTTGCAGGTCTCTCTTCAGGTTGCGTATAATGGCTAGTAGTGAAATGTAGCATACGCATGGGCAACGACGGGTTGCCCATATAGCCACAATTGCAACACAGCGAAACAAAGACGTTTCGGAATCAAAGGAGAGCCGCTTATGCCAGAACAAGACTTCATGCCCATTCAGAACTTCGACTACATTGAATTTTACGTCGGCGATGCCCGGCAGTCCGCCTACTATTTTAGCCATGGCTGGGGCTTTACGCCTATCGCCTACGCGGGCCTGGAAACCGGCGTGCGCGACCACAGCAGCTATGTGCTGGAGCAGGGCAACGTGCGCCTGGTCGTGACCACCCCCTATGGGCCAGAGGGAGCGATTGCCGAGCATATTAAGCTGCACGGTGACGGGGTCAAAGATGTTGCTTTCCGCGTCGACGATGCCGAACGCGCCTATCGCGAAGCCACCAGCCGCGGGGCGCAAGGCGTGATGGAGCCGGTCGTGCGCAAAGACGATTATGGGATGGTGAAACTGGCCTCGATTGCCACCTACGGGGAAACTATTCACACCTTCGTCGAACGCCAGGACTACAAGGGCACCTTCCTGCCCGGCTTCCGGCCCATCTCGACGGATGTTCCGCGCCGCGCTCGTCCCGCGGGCCTGGCCGCCATCGACCACGTGGTCGGCAATGTCGAACTCGGTAAAATGAACGAATGGGTCGCCTTCTACGAGCGGGTGCTGGGCTTCACGCAACTGATCCATTTCGATGATCGCGCCATCAGCACCGAGTATTCGGCCCTCATGTCCAAGGTGATGCAGAATGGCAGCGGGCGCATCAAACTGCCGATCAACGAACCGGCTCCCGGACGCAGGAAATCGCAGATCGAAGAGTACCTGGAATTCTATTATGGGCCGGGGGTGCAGCATATTGCCCTCAATACCAGTGATATCGTCACCACCGTGCGCAACTTGCAGGAGCGGGGCATCGAGTTCTTACGCACCCCGCGTAACTATTATGAAAGTGTGCTGGATCGCGTTGGTCACATTGCCGAGGATATTCGCGACCTGGCCGAACTCAGCATCCTCGTCGATCATGACGACGAGGGCTACCTGCTGCAAATCTTCTCCAAACCGATTGTCACCCGCCCCACCGTGTTCTTCGAGGTCATCGAACGCAAGGGCGCGCGTGGCTTTGGCGAAGGCAATTTCAAGGCCCTCTTCGAGGCGCTGGAACGCGAGCAGGAACTGCGCGGCAATTTGTAAATGCATGAAGCAGGGCAATCCTCGCGATTGCCCTTTTTAAGGGATTGATATATGAAACTCGTAACGTTCAGGACCCCTGATCGCAAGACTCATGCCGGTGTCGTGCATGGCGAGCGCGTGACCGAGTTGGATTATCCCTCGGTGCTCGAACTCCTGCGCGATCCTGATGGTCTGGCTGTGGCCAGGCGCGTTCTGGAACTGGCAGAGCAAGATAACATCGTCGAAGTGCCGATCACACCCATCGCACCGGGCGCGCCGATGGCCGGCTTTGGTGAACTGCCCGTAAAGGTGAACGTGGGCAAAGAGTACATGTTGAACGAACTCGTACTCCTCGCGCCCATTCCTGATCCGCCGTCTGTGCGCGATTTCTACGCCTTCGAGCAGCATGTCAGGGCAGCGCGAGCCCTGCGCAACGCAGATATGATCCCTGAATGGTATCAAATACCTACGTTCTACTTTACCAACAACAGTGAAATCTACGGTCCTGATGAACAGGTTCCTTATCCTGAAGGCAGCAACGAACTGGATATCGAGCTTGAAATAGCCTGCGTCATCGGACGCGAGGGCAAGAATATACCCGTCGAGGAAGCAGCTGACTACATAGCGGGTTACACCATCATGAACGACTGGAGCGCGCGTGACCTCCAGCGCCTGGATATGAAGCTCAACCTCGGTCCCGGTAAGGGCAAGGATTTTGCCACTTCGCTCGGCCCCTGGCTGGTCACACCCGACGAACTGGCAGCTCGCCGCAGCGGAAGCGGCGCCAGCGAACGCTACGACATGACCATGCTGGCGCGTATCAATGGCAGGGAAATCTCGCGCGGAAACTTCAACCAGATCTACTACAGCTTTCCACAAATGATTGCTCATGCCTCTCGCAACGCCCGTATTCGCGTCGGAGACGTGATGGGTTCAGGCACCGTGGGAACCGGCTGTATCCTGGAACTGACCACAAAGGTTCATCCCTGGATCCAGCGTGGTGATGTTGTCGAACTGGAAATCGAAGGTATTGGCGTATTGCGTAACCGCATTGTTTAGTTTCAATCCTTTGGAAATGTATTAGTGCGGGGAATGAATTCACATGTTGCATTTTGCAACAGAAATGCAACAGGAGGAATATCAAATGCCACCATATCATCGCCTGGGACAGATACCCCCAAAGCGACACACGCAGTTCCGCAAACCGGACGGAACACTCTATCACGAGGAGCTTTTCGGCACCGAAGGTTTCTCAAACGATTATTCGAACATCTACTACAACTACGCGCCAACACGAGTCAAGAAAGTCGAGCCTTTCACGCAGCAGCAGTTTCCTTTTGAGGAATGGCACCAGGATGTGCAGCGCCACCATCACCTCAAAACTGCCCAGTTAAAGCGCGGTGGTGACGCCGTACTGGGACGCCAGAATCTCCTGTTCAACAAGGACATCATCATCGGAATCGCCCTGCCCGATACCAGCATGGACTACTACTATCGTGACGGCGATTCCGATCTGATGTACTTCGTTCATGATGGACATGGCGTCCTTGAAACCACATTTGGCCTGCTGCCCTATCACGAGGGTGATTACATCATCATTCCGCGCGGTACCATCTTCCGCTTCGACATTCCTGCCGATAGCCCCGATACACGCCTGCTGGCCGTCGAGTCGCATGGTCCGATTGAGCCACCGCATCGCTATATGAGCAAGCACGGTCAGTTGCTCGAACACTCGCCCTACTGCGAGCGCGATATTCGCCGTCCCGAAGAGCTTGTGACGCATACCGAGCGTGGCGACTTCGAGGTGCGCGTAAAGGTACATGATACCATCTCCAGCTACTGGTACGACTTCCATCCGATCAATACTGTGGGCTGGGATGGCTGCAACTATCCCTGGATCTTCAACATTGGCGATTTCGAGCCGATTACCGGGCGCATTCATCAACCGCCCCCGGTTCACCAGACGTTCCAGGGGCCAAACTACGTCGTATGCTCGTTCGTCCCGCGCAAACTCGACTACCACCCGCTTTCGATCCCTGTGCCCTATAACCACAGTAACATCGACAGCGACGAAATGCTCTACTACGTCAACGGCAACTTCGGCAGCCGCAAGGGCATCGAGCGCTCATCGATCTCCCTGCACCCGCGCGGCATTCCGCACGGCCCCCATCCGGGAGCAGTTGAGAAGAGCCTGGGAGCCGAACGCACCGAGGAACTGGCCGTCATGATAGACACGTTCTATCCACTCAAGTACACCACCATCGCGCAGTCGATTGACGATCCGGGCTATCCGACGAGCTGGTATGAGTAAATGCTGCCTCAGCATGATACATCCGAGGACGTGTCATGCTGAGGCTCCATCACGATTGAACTGCTGAGCATTATCGTGATGGAGCCGAAGCCCTGATGAACGAAGGGCGGAGAGTCTCCATCTGTGGCCCCGGAGATTCTTCGCTGCGCTCAGAATCTCCGGCGAATGAAGGGGAAGAATCCCGCGCCCATTCATGTCATTCTGAGTGCAACGAAGAATCCGCAGCTTATTGCTCGCTGATCAGTTCATCTCTTACTACTTCGCTACCGATAATCTCGGTGCGCTTGTGAGGAGCTTCATTCACCTCGATATCGTCGTATTTTTTCACCTTGTAGATGATCGTCGAGATGGCCCAGCTCAAAATGAAGATGCCAACGATGATGTAGCCCAGCCGGTTGAGATCGAGATTCCCAACAAAATCCCAGAATCCTCCACTCAGGTTCGCCTCCATCACGATAATGCTCAGCAGTTCAATCGTGCCGATAATCAGGGCGACGAGAACGGAGATCAGGGTGATGTTGAGGTTGTAATACAGTTTCCGAATGGGTTTGACGAAGGCCCAGCCATAAGCTCCAAGCATCAGGATGCTGTCAGTTGTGTCCATAAAGGTCATGCCGGCCATGAAGAGGCCGGGGAAGATCAGGATGTAAGCGATGGGAAGACCTTTACTTGCCTCAGCCGCGGCGATAGCAAGGAGTCCTACCTCGGTTGCCGTATCAAAACCCAGGCCGAAGAGCACTCCAACCGGATACATCTTCCAGCTTTTATCAATCACTTTGAGCAGCGGGCGGAAGAAACGGCCCATCAGCCCACGCTGGTTTAAGAACTCATCCAGGGTCTGATCGTTATATTCTTCCCCTCTTTTCACTTTGCGGAACATCAGGAAGATTTCCCACAACACCAGGATGTTGATGATGGCAATCAGATAGAGGAACCCGGCAGAAACTGAGGTACCAATCAGTCCCCCGGCATTCTGCAAAGTGGGAATGGCATCTTTAATAAAGACGGCAGCCACAGCTATGCCAACCGACAACGCGACGACAATCGTGGAGTGACCAAGCGAGAAGAAGAGGCCGACGGCGACAGGGCGTTTATTCTCCTGCATAAGCTTGCGTGTGACATTATCAATGGCCGAGATGTGATCGGCGTCAAAAGCGTGGCGCAGGCCAAAGCTATAGGCCAGCAATGCTACCCCCAGCAGCGCGGGATATTGCACGGAAAACCCGATGAAAGCCAATCCCCACATCACAACATTAAAAGCAATCAGCATAACGTAAATGCCGATCACCTTGCGGCGAACTTCTTGTGAGCTATCACTAAAGACATGAGAGAGAGCCGAAATACTGAAGTTACTGCTCATAAAACCTCCTCTGGCGCAAGGAAGCTCCTCCAAAAGAAGAGCGATCTGACTGGAACAGCAGGCCGATTGCTATGGTATGAACTAGCAGGGACAATCTACGAAATATATTCCACTGTTAACTCTGAAGCAAATCGAGAACACAACTTCTACTTTTCAAAGTATACCGCAAATTCCACCTATTTGCAAATGTTTAGCACCTGTGTTACAATACTTCTCAGAAAATATTCGTAGGTGAGAAAACCTGTCAAGGGATAGCTGGCAATGCATAGCAGAAATGATATTTTGTACCGGCATGGCTATCGCTCCACTCCTCAACGGTATCTCATACTGCATGTGATGCAGGAAGCCGGAGAACACCTCACTATCGAGCAAATTACGAAACGTGTGCAAGCAGAAAATCCACTCATCAGCGTTTCGACCATCTACCGCACCCTGGAACTTCTAGAAGAACTTGGACTGATAGCCTCCTTCCACTTTCCAGGCCAGCAAATCCACTATGAAGCAATTGATGATAAGGCCCATCATCACCTCGTCTGCCGGGGATGTCATACTGTCCTTCACCTGGATCAGGCGCTGCCGGGTAATCTGCCTGAACAATTAGAGGAGCGATATCACTTCCATCAATTAAGGTTCTCCCTGCTCGCTGCCGGTTATTGTGAGCAGTGCTGGAAAACGAGGCAACAGAACGAGGCAACAAAGAAGGATGCGAGTACAGATTGCCCTGATAACTCAATTTGAGCGTATGTCATTGTGAGTGAAGCGAAGAATCTGCCGCCCCCAGGTACTTGACCGCCCTGGGGCATGTCATTGTGAGTGAAGCGAAGAATCTGCCGCCCCCAGGTACTTGACCGCCCTGGGGCATGTCATTGTGAGTGAAGCGAAGAATCTGTCGCCCCCAGGTACTTGACCGCCCTGGGGCATGTCATTGTGAGTGAAGCGAAGAATCTCCCGCCACTTCTGGAGAATCATCGGCAAGCAATGCTTGCGTTGCCAGTCACCGGTTGCGTATAATTTTCGTAATGAATAGCTAATGTTCCTCATATCGTTGAAACAAAGGAGTTTCGCAAAGAAGGAGTAATGCGCAATGGCGACGAATGGAACCGCACCTCGCATCGTCAAATTTTTTGAAACCACGCTTCGTGATGGCGAACAGACGCCGGGAGTAAACTATTTTCCCGAAGAGAAACTGGCAATTGCTAAAGCCCTGGCCGATATGGGTTTTGATACACTGGATTGTGGCTTCGCGATCTCCTCGCCAGGAGAATTTGAGTGCATTCGCTTGATTGCTCAGCAGGTGCGTAATGCCGAGATTTGCTCGATTGCCCGCACGCATTTCGGCGATATTGATCGCGCATGGGAAGCCGTCAAGGACGCCGAGCATCCCGTCATTCATCCATTTGTCAGCACCTCGCCGCTGCACCGCCAGGTCAAGCTAGGCAAGACGCGCGAACAGGTCCTGGAGATGGCGCGTACCGCAGTCGCCCATGCTCGTACTTATACCGAAAACGTCGATTTCGCCCTGGAAGATTCAACGCGCACCGAACACGATTTCATTCTTGAGGTCTGTGAAGCCGTTTTGAAAGAGGGCGTGCGTTTTATTGCCATCTGCGATACCGTCGGCTTTGCGCTGCCCTGGGAGTTCGGCCAGCTGGTCGCCGATGTGAAGCGCGAGTTCCCGCAGGCGCGTATCTCGGCCCATTGTCATGACGATCTGGGGCTCGCGGTTGCCAATGCTCTCGAAGGTCTGCGCAACGGAGCTGAGCGCGTCGATACCTGCATCAACGGCCTTGGCGAGCGGGCAGGCAATGCAGCGACCGAAGATGTGGTGATGGCGATTCGCACTCGTTCAGCCGATCTTGGCCTGGATGTGCGCGTCGATACCACCAAAATCATTCCGACCAGCCGCCTGGTAGCGAAACTGTCGGGTATGCAGCCGCAGTGGACAAAGTCTATCGTCGGCGCTAACGCTTTTGCTCATGGTGGAGGTATTCACCAGGATGGCGTCCTCAAAGATGCCCGCACCTACGAGATCATGACCCCCGAATCCATTGGCCTGACCGCCGCCGACCGCCGCATGCACGTTGGCAAGCTCTCAGGCCGCGCCGCGCTTGCCGCCCAACTGCGCGAACTCGGCTACGAACTTGAAAAAGAGCAGTTGAACCGCGCTTTCGACATGGCGAAGCTGCTGCTGGGCAAGAAGAAGGAGCTGGAGGAGATGGATCTGCGCTATATCGCGGAGACGGCCACAGGGAAAACCGAGGTCACAATGCACACACTTATCACCTCAGAATAATTGTTTGTTGTACAACAGGTACCCCAATAGACACCTGGTGATTTCCTGCGAGTGGAGAAGATCAGGTGTGCGAAGCCCCAGCGCGGGAAGATTCTTTGCTCCACTCAGAATGACATGCCTCGGCCATGTCATTCTGAGTGAGTGAGCCGAAGCCCTGAGGAACGAAGGGGAAGAATCTCTCCGCTCATATTGTTTCTCATTCAACCACATCCCGCCCTTACTCCAGATCAGTATCCCTCATTGCGTCTTGCTTCACCACAACTAGCGTTTCCACCTGATAAGTATTCCCTTTTGCTCATGAGAAGCAACCTTTTTTCTCAAGGCAAGATTAAGGTTTATGCAGATTCAAACACGGCCTGGGAACATTATACAGGAGGTGATGCAATGACACGTATGCCCGTTAGCTATATGCCGGCGTTTCTGGAATCCTACAGGCAGCTTCCAGCACGGATACGCCATATCGTTGATAGCAAAATTGAGCAACTGGCGACTAATCCAGGATATCGCTCTTTGCAAGCGCACAAATTACGCCAGGTGAAAGGCGAAACAATCTGGAGTTGCTATATCAGCATCAACAAACGCCTGCTGTACCAGTATAAGCATGGGCAAATCTATCTCTGGGATGTCGGTGAACATTCGATAGTCGAACGCGCGCATCTACGCCGATTCGGCTAATGATTCCGGCAACCTTTTACCGGGTAACAGGATTAAGGATGATATGAATTGGATAAGATCGATGCGAATCCGTTTCCCAGTAATGAGGATAAATAATTGGTAATCAAGTTAGAGTCAAGCGTTTTTAACTATTGAAATGGAGAGAAAAGCAATGCAGCATATTCACAGGCATGTAAGAATAATTATCCTTCTAGCCTTCACGAGCAGCCTCTTCATTTTTCTTATCACGCTGGTCGGCCGGTGGCCGTCATTTGCGCGCGCACAGACAATTGTGGTGAATCATGCAGCGGCGAGTTGCCAGGTGGCCGGTGACATCACTTCACAGTCATTGCTGATCGTGTTGTTGGATCGCTCGGGTAGCCTGACCTATCAACCGGGCGCTACAGACCCCGATGGCTATAGTACGAGTGTCACAAAGGCCCTGGCCGATTTATGGCCGGGTCAGATGGCGGTGATACCGTTCAGCAATCAAAGTACGCCCGTGCTAGGTCCCTATGATCTCTCCGTCGCGAGCCAGCGCCAGAGCTTGAAGGACGCGGTGCAAAACTATCCCATTGGCGGTGCGACCCCGCTCGATCCCGCGTTACAAAAAGCTCTTACCTTATTGAAAGGCGCTCCCGTTGGATCGCGGGTGATTATCGTCACCGATGGCAACCCGGACCCGGCGACACTCAACGGCGTCAACCAGGCAAACGACATCCGGCAGCAACTGATCCCGAGGTTCTGCGCGAATGGTATTCCAGTCAGCGCATTTGGTCTCGCGCTCGATCTGACGCAGACGGATGGGCAGATGGCGAATGCCTTGCTTAACGACATCGCGCGTGGTACCGGTGGCATCTATACAAACGTGCGTAACGCGCACGAACTCGCGCAGGTCGTCGTGCAGCTGTACGCCCAATGGCAGCATCTTACATTCCTGCCCGCGCAATTGAGCGACGATACCTTTACGGTTCGCATTGATACTTACGCCGAACGAGTCACATTTGTAACGTTCCGCAGCAACGGTACATACGGAATTACGGTCAATGGGCCGGATGGTCAGCCCATTCCAGATCAATCGGTGCAGCGTTCTACCGACCGCCATTACGAGATCGATAACATGGCGCTCTCCGACATCAATCAACCGGGTACGTACACCATCAATGTCAGCGGCGATGCGCAGGCCCAGGTATATGCCCTGGTCGAAACGCGCCTTCATGTCACACTCCTGCAACCCTCTGCCCGCACAACAGCTTATATAGGACAGCCGCTACAAATTTCGGCGGAGTTGCTGGATGGTACAGTACCTGTTCTTCCCAGGCCCAATGAAGCAGTGCTGAACGCCCAGGTGCAGGTTCTCGTCAACGGACAAGTCACTTCGACGACCACCGTTGAACTGGTGCAGGAAAACAACAGCCCGCTCTTCGGTGGAAAGATCACGCTGCATAGTGTGCCAGGACAGGTACATATTCAGATCGAGGCGGTCTACTTGCAGATACCGGTCGAGGCATCGCGAGCGCAGGTAACTATTCCATTGGCAAAAAAGGCCGTGATTGTTCCGCCCGCGCCATCTTGCAGCACCATAAACTGCTACGTGGCCCAGTATCGCTTGTTCCTGATCGCCGGATTAAGCCTGTTGCTACTCATCCTGCTGCTGGCCTTCCTGCTGCGCCCGCGCAAGTCGAAAGGCTGGCAACTGGTACAGGGCGGGCACGTCGTAGACCTCGGAACTATGGGCCGCCCGCTGATGCGGCGGCTATTCCATAAGGCCGCCTTGAGTTCGCAAGAGCTCGAAAGTCACGGTGGTCTTGAGTTTTGTGGAGCAAGCTTTGTGCTGCTATTCAAAGGTAATGTGCAACTCGTCGCAACCGGCAACGAGCCTAAAGTGACGGTCAGGCAGGGAGGGCGTACATTCCTGGTAACGAAAGAAAGCCAGCAAAGTATTGAACTCACGGATAAAGATGTCATCCAGGTACAGGGCTGCAGGCCTGCCACGCTGCACTTGCAGACTGATCCCCTATAGGGACGGGGCCTGATCCCTGTCCTTTTCAAACGAAATCCTTGCATGTCTCATACATCATCCTGCGAATAAAGAGGAGCGAGTAAAAATGAGTAAGAAACTGTTAGTGATAACCGCCGGAACCGTCGCGGCAGGCGTTGGACGTACACTGTTGAAGCAAATGCAGGAACACCCAAACAGCGAATTAACAGTCATGGTACGCTATATCGACAGCGCGAACCTGTCGGAACGTGACAAGATGTTGCGCCAGGGCGAGTGGTTCCACCTGAGCATCGACGAACGCTATATGCGCGCCGTCTACCAGAATCGCCAGCGCTATCCACGGGTGTCAAAGATGCTGTTCGATGGGCTACTGCCAGGCACAGCGGAAACAGGTGGCGGTAGCATTCGCTATAATGGCGCCGGAGCGGTAGAGATCAAGCGCGAAGAACTCCGCAAGTGGCTTATTAGCTGCATGACCGATCTGGCGCGTGATGGAGATCGCTCCACTAACGTCTCCGTCGCGCTCATCGTCAGTTCTGTCGGGGCAACCGGAAGCGGCTCGCTCGAACACCTGATCGATGTGATCATCGACGCAGCCGACTATGCCAATGTTCACACGACCGAGCATGGCAGGATTCGCTGCGATACCTACATCTTACAACCCTCACAGGATGTGACCGACCTCCACATGGCCAATACGCTGGCGCTGTTCGCCGAATTGGCGGCATCACAATTGACCGGCAGCGGTACGCGCAGCTACCAGGGACGCAAGATACTGATCGGTTGGGGCAGCGACACGGTACTGCGCTCCATCGACCAGTTGCAGGAAACGGCGGCCACAATTGTCCGCCTCTGCAGCGATCCGGCCTCGACGTTTTCAGCCGAACATCGCGAGCGTGAGGTTGATAATCATGTCCTGCTCGATCTTGACCCGCTCAGCAAATTGCCCATGCATTTATCCCTTGCCACCATCGTTACCATTGGCCTGGGGCAGTTGGAAGAGCAGATTATTCAGCGAGACGTGGCACGCCTGGTCAATAACCTCGTCTTTGAAAAAGGCAGACCTGCTGATACCGATAATGTCCTGCTCGGCAGATTCGCCGATGCCCTTGCCGGCGAGGACGCCGAGAGCCGCTACCAGAAGCTGCTTGACTACCTGGCGGAAGCAGCGGGCCTGGGAGAAATTCAACGCCGTATCGATATGACCATCAACGCTAAAGGATCGTCGGACGGCGAAAAGGCCGCGAAACTGAACAGTTTGTGGCAGGAGGGAAAAGCCGAAGCCAGCCGGGTACGACATCGCATCCAGGACTATGCTCATACCTTCACTGCAAATGCCCAGTTGGAGCTTGAGCGCATCAAGGGCGAGCGCATTGGCCGCGGTGGTGTATCACTGACTGAATTACGCGAGGAATATCGCGCGTTGCAGGATATCCTGACTGCCGCCCTCGAGGTCGCGCGCGCCGATACTCGTACCAGTGTCAATGACGCGGCCATTCTCAACCTGCAAAAGCAAGTGGGTAGTTTCTTGCCGTTCAATCGCAAGGCGAAATTGCGCCAGCTGGCCGGCACCATGAAACGCAACCTGGATGAACGTTTGCAAGAGAACACGCGCTCATCCGCCATTTATGTCCTTGAACACCTGGAGCAGCGCTGCGAGGAAATTGGCCGCAACCTGGATATCGTCCTCAACAAACTGCGACGCAAGCGTAACGACGACCTGCGTTTTGCCAATACCGCGCGCACATTGAGCATCGAGACCGGCAATCCTATGAGCATCGTCGCCCTCAGTTCGCTCGATGATATCAACGTCTATGCCTCTCAGGTCAGCATCTTTACCTCAGAACAGGATGCGCCGGAACAACTGGCCGAGTTTCGACAGTGGCTGCAGGGGCGCCAGGAACTGGAGAGCCTGTTCAAGGGCAACCTTGAACAATTGATGGAGGTTGTCACGTCCTATACCCGTGAAAAGATACGCGCGGCTATGGAACAGCATTCTATCCTCGATATTCTCCATCGTGCCGGTGAAGATTCGTTGAAAGAGCGACTGGCAGAGGCCGCGAAAAGGGCCACCGCTTTGATTATGTACAATCGCAACTTCGCTCCCGCATTGAGCGAGGCATGGCATGTCAGCGCCTTCTACAGGAACGGAGATCAGCGCGAGGAACTGCTGGATGCCATCAAAGAGGCCGTCACCCAGGGACAATGCACCTTACTCAAGTCGAACTCCCCTGGCGAAATCGCTCTCTTCTATTATGTCGATGGCATTCCTATGTCTGCTGTGAACGACCTGACCGGGCGCTGCCTGGATGCGTTCCTCAGACGCCGTGTGCTCTGGGAGGAACAGCGCGAGGAACTGGACAGCGGCAGTCCGATTGACAGCATCAATAGCTTGAACCGGCGTGTGGGCGTTCCCGTCTTCAGCGGGAAGGACGCGGAATGGCGGGTTTTGCAAACGGGCGTCATTCGTCGTCTCTTCGCTGTGAGTGCCAGGAAAGACTACGAGTTTGCCATCGAAAAGCTGCCGGAATTGCACCCGCTTTTTGAGAGCAAACCCGCGGAAGAATCGGGCAAGCCGGGTACCAACGGGCATAAACCCGAGGCGTCGCTGGCGCCGCTAGACACCGGCAATCATCAAAATGGTGCGAGCAAGGAAGTAACCGGGGGTCTGGAGCCTGTAGAGGAAAAGAGTTCAGATGGCACAAATTAGCGATCAACCAGCAGAGGCAGACTATTCCTTTCTTGCGTCTTTGCCGCTCTCAGAGGCCGCTGTTGTGCTGGATGTGCGTCACAGCAGCGACGATTCTGCCCTGCTGCTTAGTCAATTGAATACCGAGTTGGACGACCTGACCGCCGAGATGCGTGCGCGCAACGTGACACACTGGTCTCACCTGTGTGACTGTGTGGCGATCTTGCGGCTGGATGCTGTACCTGGCGATCTTCCACCAGGGCCGGATACGCAGTTTATGGTTACATTACCTGACGGTCAGGAACAGCCAATGCGCGACTCTGAAGACCTGATCACCTTTTTAGGGAGTGCATGTATCGACCGGGTCCGCAACGCGCGCTTGAACGTACCTGGGGTACCAGTACCGGCGGTGACTATGGAGGATGTGCGTCAATCAACAGTGCGCATTTTCTTGCTGGCCGACATGCGCGAAGTGGCCTCGCTAGAACGCGCCGCTACCTACGCTTCGTGGCTCAAGGCCTGGTGCGAGCAGGAGCATGGCAGGAGTCGTCACCATCGCGACGCGCGCATCCATACGGTCGTTCTCTGCTTGAACGTGAGCGCATTGTACCAGGATGTTTTATTCCAGACCCTGGGGCAGGTGCCAGATAGCACTATCGATACGGTGATCTTGCTGCAAAAGTATTCCGACCAGGATGCGGCATTCAGCGAAAGCGCGCAGCTTTTCCAGGCGGAACTCTTGCTGTACGCGCTTATCCTGCGCTGGCCCGCTATCCTGTGGAAACGGATCAATGATCCTATCGAGATGCACCCGCGTTTCGTAGAAGCCGCGCTGACACTGCCCTGGCCCACGTACCTGATTGGCCTTGCAGAGTTCGCATATTCGGCTCGCTGGTCTGCCCGCTGGCTCGACTACAGCGTGACCGGTAACATCTTGAAAATGCTGCTCGCCTCAACAACGGTCGAACAAGATCGAGCGAGCCTCGTGTGGAATATTCATAAATGGCTGGATACATGGCGACGTGACTTACGCGAGATTGTACCGGATTTGCTCAGTGGGGACATCGACGAACTGCACGGCATTGCCTATCTGAGCAATTATGCACGTTCGACTACACTTTCTGGTGGCAAGTTACTTGATGTTCAGGAGCAGCTGACGGAACTCAATAACAGGGTGGGGGTATGCTACAGCGGAAAAAACGCGCCTACGCTGCAACGCGCGCTCGATCAAGGGCCGGGAGCTGTTCTCGAACAACTGCGCTGGTTCATGGAGCGTTTCGCCGGGGCCGGAGATGCTGGCGGGGATGACCAGGGCGCGTTTGAAAGTCATTATCGCCTGTTGCTGCTCTATCACAAACTACAGCGATTCCTGGGCCTGCACTTCCAGCAAGCCGAAGGCGCTGTACCACGCGCGCTCTGTCAGCTGGCCGCGTTCAACACCTATACGCAGCAAACTATCACCGCTGAAGCGCAGCGACAGATCAGGACAGATGATTACCGGCAACAGTTTGAGCGAGCTGCGCAGCAAGCATCGACAGAGATTGCAGCAAAATTTCAGATCTGGCATGTGCCTTTCTTCGGGAAGGTGTTTCGTTCAACCGTCATTTCCTGGTTGATAGCCCTCGTACTCGGCGGGGTGCTGCTCTTTGGCATCAACTGGCAAGGACTGTTCCCAACCTTGCTGAATATATTCGTGCCTTCTTTTGTGAGTTTGTTGGTATGGATGGTACGCGCCATCCTCATCTTGCTCGTGCTGGCCGGTGAGTGCCTGTATCTGAGTACGCGTAACCGCTCAATGCGCCGCTACCTTCGCGCTGTTGAGGGACGGCTGAGTGCTGTGATTGCCGGGCATCTGACTTCGGTAAGCGAGACTATCGCGGCACGTGTGGCGCTTGCTCTGCTGGAGAAAGCCAATCTCTATAATCCGGGGAAGGCTAGCAGCCCTTATGAAGAGCGAGTGCTGGCGTTTGCCCAGGCAGGCCGGAGAGCTGAGGAGCGGGTGCGTTTCCAGCAAAGGCTGGCTGAGATGCGCTTGCGCGTTGAAGCCCCTAGCAGCAAGGAGCAGCAGACCACGCAGGACCTCTCTAGCTCAATAGAGTTGATTGACTGGCCGCGTATAGAAGAGGCATTCCTGAGATCGTATCAGGCGCTACGCTCCAATCCGATTGTAGATATGCTGGCGGAAATGCTCCTGCGCCAGCTAGGAACCGAGCGTCCAGGAGAACTTTTAGAGGATATATGGCAAAAACAGCGTTGGATAGCGAGCAAAGATAGAGAATCGCGCTTCCAGGTGGTCAGTGTGTTGCTCGTTGCACAACTGCTGGTGTCCCCTGTCAGGCCGCCACATCTGTCGGATGTGCTTTCCATCTTGCAGGAATACACGGCGCTCAAGACGAGGTACCTTCCAGAGCCGTTGCTCGCGCGAGGAGAATTCATCGAGCTGCAAACAGCCGTCAAGCAGACGCTGGTGGCTCAGGCACGTGGGAGTCAGCGCGCTCTCACGATAAGGGACAGGGAACGGCAGGGATTGTATGCCCTCATCACCTGGATTAGCGCCCAGCACGAGCATTTGCCGCAGTTGGAAGAAGTTTTCACCGGCAGTGACGTGCTTGAACGGCTATTGCTTTCACACATGCAACCCTTAGAGGCTGTGGACGCTTTATATCAGAAAGCGACATTGCTCGGCTATCCTGACGAAGTTTTAGGCGAAGATGAGTATTACCTGTTTATCGCACCAGGAGCAGAAATTGCTTCCGACACATTTATGCAAGCACTCGAACACGTCGATTACCGTCGCTTACACGTTATGGAGTTTCCTGACCGGGAAAAGCTGATTTACTTGCGCATTCACCAGGTACACCAGATTTTTGCTCTGGAAGATAGCACATCTGTTGAGAACCTGAAGAAGGACGCCAACAAACCCGGTGTTCCAACAGGCCATTAGGAGGAATACAAGTATGCATATGATTGAAACCAGCTTGCAGCAGCGCAGCCAGCTTCCGCTGCCGGCTGCCCATGTGGTCATCGATATGCGCGGAATCAGCGACGACCGCGCCCTCGAATGGCTGCAAGTAGAAATCACCGACCTGGCCAACGAAATGAAGAGTCGCGAGGTGTATCACTGGCGGCACCTGATAGACTTTCTCTCGTTCATGCGCATTAATCCTAACACGAGCCATCCAGCGGGACCGAAGCAGGAAAGCAGCACGAATGGGAATAGCAGCATGACCGGCCTGGTTGGATTAGTGCATTCGACCAACCCGGACGATATGCTCTTCAGCGAAGATGTACGCGATCCAGGAAATGCCGAGAGCATGCCTTTCAATCTTTTTGAACAGAACATGAATGAACTCATCCTGGAGATTGACCGGGTACGCACTAATCGTATCGCGGCGGTGAAAGACCTTAACCCTGCCGCCATTCCCGGACGAAGCACCCGCGATTCAACTGTGCGCGTCGTCTTCCTGACCGATGTCGATCACCCGGAATCGCTTACCAGCGCGGCTCTGTATGCCGATCATCTGAAACATTATGCGTGCAAATTTGATCGTCCCGGTCATCAACCATTGCTGAGTACGACGGTCGTGTGCCTCGGCAATACGGGGGAAGCGGGGCCGCCCACTGCTCTTATCCAGGGATTGAGCCTGAACAACTCGTGGGATCATATCGACTCTCTTATTCTGAGCGAGAATTACCGCGAGGATGCGGCGCTGATCTCCGGCACGGCCCAGGCATATATTGCTGAATTGATGCTCTATACGCTGCTGATCGTTCCACCGTTTCCCGTCAGTGAAACCAGCAGCAATGGATATGCAGGTCCGGCTTCTCAACCCGTTGAATCGCCTGACGCGAAACAGCAGCTTGGCCTGCCGCCTAATACCTATGTCGTAGGCCTCGCCGCGCTTGAGTATTCGGCTCGTTGGGGACGCCGCTGGCTGAATTTCGGACTGGCCCGGGATGGCATGAACGCCCTGCGCGAAAGACCGGCCAATCCAGGAAGAGAAAAAATCACGCTGGCGGATATCGCGACGAACTGGTTCATGGGATGGCGGCAGCGCGTGCAGAATACCATTCCAACCCTGGTCCCGGCAGAACCGGAGGATGTTCCGGCCCTGGAAGGCATACGACGGGCAAAACTGGTCTCAGAGAAAAGGTCGTATCCTTTCACGACGCGCCAATTTAACTTTCAGATCGGCAAAAGCACGATCAAAGATTTACAGGGCTGCCTGGCTGAGTTGACAGGAACCTACATCTCCTCTAGCCACGAAATCGCCATGCAAGATTCGCTGCTCCACGGGGGCGCGCAAATTGCGCAGGTGCTGCGCGAAAAGAAACAGCAATCGGTACAGGAGCGCGAGGCAAACGAACTCACAGCACTGCAACTCGAAGCGGAACGTGTCCTCAGTCACCCCAAGTTCTTCCATGAGGCAACAGGAGCCATTCCACGCGCGCTGATGCAGTTGGAGGCCCTGAGCCATACGATTGACCATTTTCGCCGCGAACACCAGCAGAAGCCGCTCAGTCCACAGTCAACGAAAGATAACCTGGAAAACCGGAAACGCAGGCTGCAAGAGCGCGGCAATAGCATGATCAATAGCTTGAAAGAACATCTCGCGCACTGGCCTTTCCTGGCCGGATCGCCCGTGCCGAGGCAGATTATGGCCATTATCACCCTGCTGCTGGCCGCTTTTCTGACTGCGGTGGCCGTTTTCAGTGGAGCGGCATGGCTGCATCATCTCCTGCTGGTCCGTTTCGATGGCCTGTTGCCCTATGTTGACTACGTTTTATCGGGAGTGCCGGTGCTGACGTTCATCGCGATCTTCATCCTGCTCCTGCTGCTCTTGATGGAATTCTATACACTGCGTCCGGCGCTCATGAATAACCGACGACCCGGCCTGTACACCGAAGTTACCTTCCTGCTCCTGCTCATCGTGGTGGCTCTGGCCGGGTGGTTCGTCAGTTTCTCGATCACTTCTCTAGGGAGCCTGCCCGGTGATATTCTCAGCCTTAACTACCTGTTATGGCTCTCGTTCATGCCGGCCATCGGATTCGCGGCGGCTCTCATCCTGCTGGTCGTTTTGTGCATCGAGGTGATCTACTTCTTCTGGTGGTTGGATTACCTGCTGCGCGAGCGCCGTCGCATCGTCGAAGAAATGCGCAAACAACACCGGCGCGATATCGAGGAAGTCATCGAGGTAATCGCGGATGAAGTGGCTCTGGAGATAGCTCAACGGGCCGAACTGTTCGACATAAAAGGCGGCCCTGGCCCATACCACACTCGTCTCTCGCGATTAAATGACTTGCTGGATAAGCTGGCAATCAACACGCAGGCGCAGCAACAGCTGGCCGCAGATCGCCTGCTCTATAAGCAGGATGAGGCGCAGCAAGGGGCAGGCGGCAAACCGGGCAATGTCTGGCTGAACCTCCATATTCGCGATGAGCGACTGGAAACGGAACCGCTGACGAACGCCTATAAAGCGCTGCGTGAGCAACTCATCAAAGAACATCCAGCCTTGAAAGAACTCGCGGAGTTCATCCTGCGCCTGGAAGGGTCGGAAACTCCAGAAAATGTCGAACGCGAACTTCTGGAAAAGCGCGATGTGCTTGCCAGTAATCAGCGCCGCCTGCAGTTGTTCCTGGCATCGCTCGTGGCCATCACCCTGCGCTTTGTCATCGACCCGCTTGCGCTTCGGAATATCGATCTCATCGACGAAGAATACCGCAGCATTGACGCTTCTACAGGCGAGGAAATCCCGGCCCTCACTTCTTTCGTGAAAACGCTCAATAAGCGTATGAGCCACGTGACGCTTGAGACGTCGAGCAACAAAGGTTCAGCGTACCGGTCAGCCGATACCGCCACGAACAATAAAAGTCTCGCTGCCACAGCCACCGCCTTATGGAGTCAATTCTTCTGGCTGCACAGTGACGATCAGCTCGACGAAATCTTGATGACGGACGGCATCTTGAAGCACCTGGAGCGGCAACTGGGCGATGATTATGACCCGCGTGCCGTGATGCGCCGCCTGCTGGTGCATAACGTTCTCTTTGGACGCAGCCTGCATGCCGGGCAGAGGGTCGATTTCCGCCTGCTGATGGCCCCATCAGAGCAGAGCTATCATTTCCGCCAGGGGTTGAAGAGTCTCAAACCGGTAGAAATCACCGACTTTCCTGATGTCGAGCGCATTCTCCTGCTGAGCGTCAAACGCTTCGTAGCGGAACCGCTGCAATTGCCGGCGCCTGATCAGGCAGGCCAGCTCGCACTGCCCCCCAGCAAGGTGAACGGTGCGAAGAGCAATGGCCTGTCACAGCCCGGCGCCAGCACAGCAACGACCACCCACCTGTCTTAAAAGGGCAGGTGGGAAACATACTCCAATAAATCGATATATCGTATTGAAATAAGAGAACAGAGCATAGATATATGAAGACAAAGTAATAATAAATTATCCGTAAAAACAAGCAACTCTTTCGGGATCATTTCGTATTACAATAATAGTAATGCCGTGTTGTTGTCTATGAATCGAGGTATAAGAGATGCCAAGAAGAGATCCTGAAGATGAACCGCAACAATTCCCTGACGACGAAGAGTTAACGGAACGCCTGGCGAAAGAAAAGGAACGTCTGCTGAAAGGAAACGATGTTGATGCCTTGCTAAAACCTTTGCCGAGTTTTGAACTTGTTGTAAAGAAGTACTGGGGAAAGTCCTATGCGCTCGCGTACTCAATTGTTGGACAACGCGAGGGGGCGGAGGATGCCATTATAGATGCCTTTGAACATGCCCGTTCAGCTCTCAAAAGTCCAGGCTATACGCCGCAACGTATAAGAGAACTGCATCTACGAGCGTGGCTCTTTAGAATTGTGAAAAATGATGCCAAAAAACATCGGGATGAGAAAGTAAAGCAGTGGCAAGAGTTATCAATCGAATCCTCAGAACCAGGAGTTCGTTATCAGATTCTGTGGAAGCGGGTCATAGACGTAGAGGAACAGGCTGAGTTCAATGAAAAGTACGAAGCCTTTCTAAAAGCATTTACGGATCTCACCTCGCAAGAGCAAGTAGCTCTCTCTATAAAATTTGGACTACAACTCACATATAAGGAAATCAGTAGTATACTTAATGAATCTGAAGGTACAATCAAGCCAAGAATTTGGCGCGCTAGAAAAAAGCTGCGCGAACAATTAGGCAAAGATTACCCTGATTTGTTGGACAAAGAGGATGATGAAAAGGAGAAAGACCATGAGTGAGAGGCATTCCAGACACGGCGATTCGCCGGAAGATCGCAATCACGAACGGCAACAACCGGGCATGGAACCTGTAGCATCGTCCCCTGATTTAGAGTCAAAGATTCTTTCCAGATTAGGATTGAGTAGCAAGGGGGCGGAAGAGTGGCAACAACGGATTCGCGAGATAGAATGGAATATAGAACATGGAGGTAATAATGCTTTAGGGCCCATCTCTTCCTTTCTTAATCATCCTAACAAGGCTATACGTATAGCGGCGCTGCGTGGACTGCTTGCGTTAGAAAAACGTGATCCAGGTCTTGTCCCACTCAAGCCTTTTGTAGACGCGCTTTATGATGATGAGCCACAAATACGTCTGGCTGCGTTAGAGGCCTTGACGAGCTATGGCGCTCGACGATTACTCAAAGAGATCTTAAACGACCTGGAGAACAAGCTCAAAAACGAGGATGTGGACGAATGGGAGCGCATGTGGATTGTTCACCTGCTCGCTTCATTGGGTGACCAGGTTCCTGTTGCATTACTTGTGAACGCCTTGCAGGATAAACATTGGCAGGTACGTGAAGCTGCCGTTCTCGCCCTTGGCACGCTGATTCAGCGCCTGGAACCACAACAACGCGAGCGACTCGATACGATGCTCTACGATGATGACGATTTTGTACGTCAAGCCGCCCTGCTCGTCTTGCGCAAATATATTCCAACTGAGCGCCTGCTTGCAGACCTGCGGTCGGGCGACAGCGAGAAACAGCGCCGGGCAGCACGGGTGGTCGGCGAACTGAAGGATCACGAGAAAGAAATGCTGGCAGCTTTGCAGGATATTCTTCGCGCTCCTCAAGCAAGTAACAAGCTGCTCCAGTCCGCTTTAGAAGCCATGGCAGAACTTCGTATGCCTGTCGGAGAAAGGTTGCTGAATCGCTTTTTGCATCATGAAGATGAGTCTATTCGCGCAGCTGCCTCAATGCTGTACGATGCTCTTCATCCCAATCCTGAACCAGAAGCAAGGAGAGAGAATATTACAGACATTTCGCAACACAGGAGGAGGCGCCGATCGATCCCGCGCGATGAGAATAGAGACAATGTATAAGATGACCTGTTCTCTCCCCAGACTTATTTGAAGGAATGGTGAGCCATGCGTCTCTCTTAGCAGGGTATCATGTAATACATCTCGCGACTCCATCAAATTGTCATGTATGCATGAGATTGAAGTTGGTAGTTTTATTGGAACATCAATTCCAAACCAGTCAGGAAATAGTATTGCTATCGAGTAGGTGAAAGACCGTGTAGGAGAAGGAAAGTATGGATGCTCCTTTACAGTTTTTGAAAGAAGAGATCGTAGTACGGAGTGATGCAGAACGGGAAGAACTGCTCCGGCGCATTAAGGAGTGGAATCTTTTAACGGAAGATCATCCAGAGCTTCCAAGAATCTACCAGTACGATGAAAAACTACTACATCCTCTTACAGAGAGTTCCATATGTGCATATACAATTATCTGGTTTAAATCCCCAGGTCTTTCGCTCCATGAAGAGTTTTGCCGGCAAAACGTACAAATGTCAGACATCGACCTGCTTGATTGTGTAAAACAGCTGTCAGCTCTATTAAGAGCTACTCATCAGATTGGGATACCTATTCTCGATATCCGGCCGGGCAACATTTTTCTACAGAAGCCGCCTGAAGCAACTCAGGCAGGTACAGTGGGGCCAATATATACTTTTGGCAGATGGTTTTTGGGGATGTTCTCCCTTGAATCCTATGACCTGAGATCTTTCCTCTTCTTGCCACCTGAAGTAGATCATCCTGATTTGGGAAAGCCCGACACTGCCTCGGATGTGTACATGCTGGCTGCAACCCTTTATAAGCTTTACTCTGGACATGGTATATTTGGCGAGACAGAAACAACTTATGCCAGGATTCGCTGGCAACATCGTTGGGAAGAGCCTGACCTGACAGACCTGCCACCGCAATTTCACCCTCTATTCCGCGAGGCGCTCGCGAAAGATCCTGCCGAGCGGCCCTCAATAGAGAAATTCCGGGATAGGTTCGAGCAGGCTTATCGAGAAATGATTCCTGGGCCGCCTCGGGTAGATACACTTGCTGAGACTGCGGCGTTCATCAAGGCCGTCGCGGGAAAGCCTATGACTCGCAGGACGGCAATCGCCCTTATGGTGATGATAAGTCTTCTTTTCCTGGCTGTCCTATTCGACAACCTGGGAAACCTTTTGCAAGGAGCTGGAAAGCCGAAGAAAAAATATCAGGTGAGCAGTCAAGTCGGAACTGAACGCTACATTTTCAACCAACATGAAGCGCGAGTAAAAGTTGCATTGCCGTCTCCAGATGGATCAAAGTTGCTATCAACGGATGAAAGCGGCCGCGTGATTGTCTCGAAGATAGATTCGCAGGAATTGATACTGGACGACTCTCTCCGCTATGAAGGTGTGCCGGTCGCCTCTGCTGCGTGGGCGCCTGATGGACAAACGTTCGCCACTCTAGGCCAGAATGGGCTTGTGAGACTCTGGCAACTTCAAGGGGATGAATATACACCCATTAAAGGTCGTGACTACCACCCCATCTTTCCTTCGGCAAGCAAGATCGCCTGGAGTTCTCGTGGAGATTTCGTGGTAACATCAGGCTGCTACGTGCTGGTTTATAGAGACGTGCTGCGGAAAGGATTCCTCAAGCAACCGCTTGTTTATAAGGGCCATAGCGACACTGTCACTTGCGTTACCCTCTCACCAGACGGTAAAACAGCTCTTTCCGGCTCTGAGGACATGACAGCTCAGGTTTGGAATGTTGAGACAGGGCAACTGATAGCGACAACAGGGAAGGATTTTGATCAACCCATCTCGGCTGTTGCATTCTCGCCTGATGGGCGCTATATCGGAATTGGCAGTGAAAACAAATCTGTGCAGGTGAGAAATGCTCAGCAGTTCTACCTTTTGTTCCCATACAACCATAATGGGCCGGTGACCGATCTAGGATTCTCGGATGATAGCCTTTACATTGCATCCGGCGGAGATGATCAGGTTATTCAAATTTACGGACTCAATCATAATCAGTTGTTTGCATTTAAAGGACATCATGCGAATGTGACAACCGTTAAATGGATTTCGCCAAAGGTACAATTGGGACCCGGCGAGTGGATAGTCTCATCTAGTGGAACCGATATAATCGTATGGCGCGGTCGCTAAGCATAGCAGCAGAGTAAGAAGCTCTGCTGCTTGCCCGGCTGCACTATCCCCCTAAAAGATACAGGCCCACAATCCTTCCAGAATGTGACATAATAAAGACAACAAGCTCAATGAGGAGTTCCCCAAGCACTCTAGAAGGACTGAATCTATGGACGAAAATGGCTCCCGGCCAAAGACAATGTTTGAAAAAATCTGGGACGCGCACGTCGTTCGTGACGTTCCAGGCGAATCCACCATCCTGTACATCGACCGCCATCTCGTGCATGAAGCCACCTCGCCGCAGGCCTTCGCCGGTTTGCGCATGAATCATCTTCCGGTGCGTAGACCCGATGCCACCATTGCCGTACTCGATCACAACGTACCCACGGTACCCGGACGGCGCATGCTAGATGTCGTCGATAGAGCGAGTACCGAAGTTATCACCACGATGGAGCAAAACGCGCGCGATTTCGGCCTCACGCTATTTGATATGGGCGATATGCGCCAGGGTATCGTGCATATCATCGGGCCGGAACAGGGCATCACGCTTCCCGGCATGACCATCGTGTGCGGCGACTCGCATACCTCGACGCATGGCGCGGTCGGCGCGCTAGCCTTCGGCATCGGAACCAGCGAGATCGAGCAGGTGCTGGCGACGCAATGCCTCTTGCAGAGTCGCCCCAAAACCATGAATATTCGCGTCGAAGGTACGCTGGGGCCCGGCGTCACCGCTAAAGACCTGGCGCTGGCGATCATCGGCAAACTCGGCACGGGCGTTGGCACCGGCCATGTGATCGAATTCAGCGGCTCGGCCATACGCAGCCTCTCGATGGAGGGGCGCATGACCCTCTGCAATATGGCAATTGAGGCAGGCGCACGTGCAGGCATGGTCGCCCCGGATGAAACCACATTTGCCTATATTAAGGGCCGTCCGTTCGCTCCCCAGGGGGAGATGTTCGAGCGGGCAGTCGAGGCATGGCGACAGCTCCCAAGCGACCCCGGCGCGAAGTTCGATGCCGTCCACGAGGTACATATTGAGGACCTGGCTCCACAGGTCACGTGGGGCGTCAATCCTGGCATGGTGGTAGATGTCACCGGCGTCGTGCCTGATCCCGCGCAGGTGCAAGACCCCGAAAAACGCAAGGCCTACGAACGCGCCCTGCAATACATGGATCTGAAACCGGGCCAGAAGATCACCGAAATTCCCTTGAACACCGTCTTCATCGGCTCCTGTACCAATTCGCGCCTGGAAGATTTGCGCATGGCCGCGCAGTACGTCAAGGGCAAGCATGTCGCGCCCAACATTCGCGCCATGGTCGTGCCAGGCTCAATGCAGGTGCGCCGCATGGCCGAGGAAGAGGGCCTGGCCGATATCTTCCGCGAAGCAGGCTTTGAGTGGCGCGAGTCGGGATGCAGCATGTGTATCGCCATGAACGGCGACCAGCTTTCCGAGGGCGAGCGCTGCGCCTCGACCAGCAACCGCAACTTCGAGGGCCGCCAGGGACGTGGTGGGCGTACACATCTTGTCAGTCCCGCCATGGCTGCCGCCGCTGCCGTCGCCGGCCACTTCGTCGATATTCGAGATTGGCAATAAATGTTATAAGGGCATAATGATGGGAGTAGTAAATGAGCCGGTCAACCGCGTGGGGCCGATCAATCGGCGATGGGCGCGGTACGCCTGTCCCCCAGGCAGGACTGCCCGGCCCCTACGGCACAGCCGTAGGCCCCGATTTATCGCGGGCAGCGCCGATTGATCGGCCCCGGTGCCGGTTTGATTTATAACTCCATCAAATGATCACAAAGGGGTGAAAAAATATGGAACCATACAAACCATTCACAGGCCTTGTTGTGCCGCTTGATCGCGTCAACGTCAACACCGATGAAATAACTCCCGCTCGTTTCCTCAAAACCATCCGGCGCAGCGGGTTTGAAAATGTCCTCTTCGCCAACTGGCGCTACCTCGATAAAGATTCCAAAGTACCCAATCCTGATTTTCCGCTGAACCAGACACGCTACCAGGGTGCCACTATTTTGCTGACAGGCGATAATTTCGGCTGCGGTTCATCGCGCGAGCATGCTCCCTGGGCTATTCGCGATTATGGCTTCCGCTGCATCATCGCGCCCAGCTTTGCCGATATCTTCTACAACAACTGCTTTAACAACGGCATCCTGCCCGTCACATTGGACGAAGCCATTGTCCAGGAGCTCTTTGCCGAGGTCGAGGCAACCGAGGGCTATAGCCTGCATGTTGATCTTGCCTCCCAGACGATTACCACACCGGGCGGGCGCGAATTGCACTTCGAGATCGACAATTTCCGCAAAAACGCATTGCTGCAAGGCCTGGACAATATCGGCTGGGTGCTGAGCCACCAGGATGAGATCGCGGCCTACGAAGCGAAAAGGAAACAAGAGGCTCCCTGGGTGTTTGCCTCTTAAGGAGTGAGCATGACCATACAACAAATTGACCCTGGCCTCGTTCCCTATCAGATCCTCGATCCCGATGGAAACGTGGTGGGAGCAATACCCGACCTGAGCGATGAACGCATGCTGGCGCTCTACCGCTATATGCAGCTTGGTCGCCTCTTTTCCAATAAAATCATCGCCATGCAGCGGCAGGGGCGCGCTACCACCTTTGGCTCATTGGTTGGGCAGGAGGCCACGGCGGTCGGACTGGCCGCGCCTCTGCAAACGCAGGACTGGCTGGCCACCTCTTACCGCGAAATCGCCTCGTTATTTGTCAAGGGCGTTCCTATAGCCACGGTCGCTTACTCGTTTCGCGGCTTCACGCCTGAAAACTGGCCGGGCGAGACGCATTGCCTGCCCATTCAAATTGTGATCGGCACCCAGATGCTGCATGCTGTTGGTCTGGCAATGGCCGCCAAAATAGCGGGCGACCCGGCGGTAGCGGTGGGTGTATGCGGCGATGGGGCTACATCCGAGGGCGATTTCAACGAGGCGCTGAACTTCGCGGGCGTCTTTCGTGCGCCCGTTGTGCTGGTCGTGCAGAATAACGGCTGGGCTATCAGCGTTCCCCGGCATAAGCAGAGCGCCGCGCAATATCTGGCCGCGCGTGGGGCCGGTTTCGGCGTCCCTTCCGTACTGGTGGACGGCAACGATATCCTCGCCGTCTATGATGTGATGCAGCAGGCCGTCGAACGCGCTCGCGCTGGAGAGGGGCCAACGCTGGTAGAAACACTCACCTATCGCATTGGCGCGCACACTACCGCCGACGATCCAACGCGCTATCGTGACCCTGCCGAGGTCGAGGCCTGGCGTGCCAAAGACCCTATCGCGCGTTTCCAGCGTTTTCTCATCCGGCGCGGCCTGCTGACAGAGGAACAGGTGCAGCAAATCGTCACAGACCTGGAAGAAGAGATCAACGAAGCCGTGCGGGAGGCCGAAGCCACACCACCCATGCGCCCTGACAGCTTCTTCGACTACACCATGGCCGAACTTCCCCCGCGCCTGCAAGAGGAACGGGCCGATCTCTTACGCTATATAAAATAGAGGTGAAACTCCCATGCAAATGACTATGATTGAGGCGCTGAACTCTGCGCTCGCGCTCGAATTGGAGCGGGATAAGCGCGTCGTGCTACTCGGACAGGATATCGGCCCAAATGGTGGTGTGTTCCGTGTCACCGAACACCTGCAAAAGAAATTCGGCGAAGAACGCGTCTTTGACACACCGCTCGCGGAATCCGGTATCATCGGCACTTCTGTCGGCATGGCTATTTACGGGCTGCGGCCCATCGCCGAGATACAATTCGCCGGCTTCCTTTTCGTCTGCATGAACCAGCTGGTTTCGCAGGCGGCGCGTATCCGTTTTCGCAGCGCCGGGGCTTATACCTGCCCGCTGGTCGTGCGCGCTCCCTACGGTGGAGGCGTGCGCACACCGGAATTGCACTCCGACAGCCTCGAAGGTGTCTTTCTACAGACTCCCGGCATGAAGATCGTCATTCCTTCCAATCCATACGATGCCAAGGGCCTGCTGGCCTCGGCTGTGCAGGACCCGGACCCGGTGCTGTTCCTCGAAAACATCAAGCTCTATCGCTCGTTCCGCCAGGAGACGCCGGAGGAATATTACACCGTGCCACTCGGCAAAGCAAAGGTCGTGCAGGAAGGCTCGGATGCCAGCCTCTTCGCTTATGGTGCGATGGTACCGCTTGCCCTGGAGGCCGCGCAACAGGCGCAGCAAGAAATGGGTACCAGCGTTGAAGTCATCGACCTGCGAACGATCTGGCCGCTCGATGAAGAAACGATTGTCTCGTCCGTCGAGAAGACGGGCCGCGCTGTCATCGTACACGAGGCACCGCGCGCAGGCGGCGTTGGTGCTGAAGTGACGGCGGTCATCAACGAACACTGCCTTTATTCGCTCTTGAAACCGGTCGGGCGCGTTACCGGCTACGACACACCATTTCCCGTCCCAGGGCAGGAAGATTATTACTTGCCGTCGGTGCAGAAGGTAATGACGGCTTTGAGGCAGGTGATGGAGCCGTAGAGACAAAAAGGTGGGGAAAAATCATTCAAGGGCGCACCCTTGTGGTCGCCTCTAATTTTATTGTAACTCCTGGCGCACAAGCGCATAGCGCTCGGCAAAGCGTTGGGGATTTAGATTAATGTAAGGGCGCTTTCCCATACGGGGCAGGACTTCATGATATGCGGCGTCCAGTTCTTCCAGCGTGATTACTTTTTGTTGTGCCAGGAGTTTGACATCGAGAAGGTCGCGGTCACTTCCTCGCGAAATTTTGCTCAGCGCGAGGCTGTAGAAATCAAAGTAGAAAGCCTCTATTGACCCGTAACGGCCAATATATCGTGCATGTGCTTCCCATTGTGCCGGAAGAGGAATAAAATCTCCTGGTGAAGAAAACTCGATATTGATCTGCATCTGCTCGACGATGCGCCGGATAGCAGTTACCATACTATCTTCGTCTGTTGTCTCTATTACCACGCCAATATCCATAGTGGAGCCTGATCGGAGTCCCAAATGCACCAGCGAAGCTCCACCGGCCAAATACAGCCGTCCGGGTTTGCGAAAAGTCTTTCCTAAAGCAATCAAAAACTTCTCGATATCGGCCCTTGTGACCATGTGGCGCATACTCATTTCGTTGCACTCCTGTTCCTCATCCTCCTGTATTGCTAATGACGCGAGAGGAACAGCATAGTAACGATGTTTGGCCTCTTCTTGCAGCAATAGATGATCTAGCTGATTTTGCCAATCTCCGATAAAGTTCAATGGCAAGCCCCGGCGTTGCTGCTCGATTGCCTGCAATGCCTCCAATCCCTGCTGTCCATATCTGCATACCGGTCGAGGTAAATGCCGACTTTGCCAGAGATGTGCGAAACGCTGCTCAGGGAAACAAGGAGTATGTCCAAGCGCTACCGTCAGTCGAAATGACCATAATCGTTGGAGGTAAAGCGTGGCCAGTGTCAAAACTGCAATCTGCTCGCTAACTGGTAGAGGGCTTGAGCGGTAGGCTTCATCGATAGCGTCTGCTAACTCAGGGTGCAATAAGAAGAGTGAGATGCTTGCATCACGGACACGTGGATACTTACATTGCGCCAGGCATTTCACTAACTCAACGGGCGATAGATGATCTGCCTTCCCTGTGGTATAAGAGGCAGCCATCAAATAGTCGATGCCCCATGACCGTAATATATTAATCAGCCGGTCAGGTTCTTCATCGTCAATTAAAGCGGTTTGATTGTTGAGAGTTGTATTCACTCTGGCTCCTGTGCTCTCATATGAAACACTTCTTCTGACTTCATTTTACCAGAGATTGCCGTCTTTTACCAAAGGCAGCGTCCCCGCCATTAAGGTTGGCGGCGCTCCTGTTTGCTCTAGTGATCAGTCCATCGTGATTTGATGAGAGGAGGGAAAAGGAGGTATCCTTGAGAGAGAAAGACAGGTGCTATCTTGCTAGTTGTGTAGCGATGTGCAGCCCCCAGTGTCCTACTCAATGCCCTCACCTATCAGAAGCAAAGTGTGGTAGAATGAACTCAACCTCAAGTATTCAGAAGGGTGGTTGGATGCAGAGGAGCGATCAGAGAAAAGTCTTGTCAAGGAGCAGATATGAGTGGTTGGGAGAATTTTTTCGTTGGCGAGCTGGGAGCCTCAGCCGCGCTGACTGGGCTCGTCTTTGTGGGAGTCTCGATCAATCTCACGAAGATTATGGCGTCATCTATCTTGACCAATCGAGCTTTAGAAGCCCTGGTGGCCCTGGTGGCGGTACTCTTCATTTGCTCGCTGCTCCTGATTCCTGGACAGTCCTTCCTTGCCATTGGTATCGAAATCCTGCTCATTGGACTGATCGATTGGGTGATGATGTCTCTCCTCCAACTCAATAGCCTGCGCAAGACGCAAGCTCAGTATCGCCGCGCGTTCGTCCGTTGGGGCGTGGTCAGCCAGGTGGCGGCGATCTCCTTTGTTCTTGCTGGCATCGTTGTCCTGATCTTCGGAATCAACGGTCTCTATTGGATGGTCGCCGCGACCCTGCTCTCCTTCCTCGCCGCTTTTACTGATGCCTGGGTCTTAATCATTGAGATTAATCGCTAAGGTCTGAGGGCTCTTTCTCTACGACCCTTTCGCTACACAACAATCGAGATGGCATCCGAGAAATGATCCGACAAGTCCTCAAAAAAACGAACTCAAGCCGTGACTATTGCATCTTCCCCTCAACTGCGATATACTACGCACATACAAGCATATATCCTCCAGTGATGATGAAGAGGAGTAACCTGCCAGGGATAGCAGAGAGCCGGCGAATGGTGCGATGCCGGTTATTCGCAGCAGGCGAAGGCGCTTCGGAGCTGGATTCAATGAGTGGCTTCACACGATTGGGTGAAGAAGCAGGGTGGAACCGCGCATCATGCCGCAGTTTGTAGTTGCCCCAGGCCTGCAACGGCATGTATTCGTCCCTGGGCGTTTTGCAGAAGAATGAACGCCTGGGGAATTTTTTTGAGGCGGCCACTCAGAAATCGTTGCGACCTTTATTGAGTGGTTCGACCTCAAATATCATGTTTTTGAGGAAAGGAAAGAAACCACTCATGACACAGACAGAGGACAAGGTTCAAGCAACCGAGGACACTCCGCTTGTTCCCATTGAGAAGATCGTTTCGTTGTGCAAGCGGCGTGGCTTCGTCTACCCCAACTCCGAAATCTACGGCGGCGTCTCCGGCATCTATGACTTCGGGCCGCTCGGCGTCGAATTGCGCAACAACATCCGCCGCTACTGGTGGTGGTCGATGGTGCAGATGAATGATAACGTCGTCGGTATCGAAGGCAATATCATCACGCACCCGCGCGTGTGGGAGGCCAGCGGCCATGTTGAGAATTTCGTCGACCGGCTCGTGGATTGCAAGAACTGCAAGCGGCGTTTCCGCCTGGATCACCTGCCAGTAGAGAACGTCGAGCAAAATAAATGCCCGGAATGTGGCGGCGAACTGACGGAGCCGCGTCTCTTCAACCTGATGATGGAAACATATATCGGCGTCGTCGAGGGCGAGCGCATGAAGACCTACCTGCGCGGCGAGGCCTGCCAGAACATCTACCTGGACTACGATAATGTCTTGAAGTCCTCGCGCATGCAGATACCTTTCGGCATTTGCCAGATTGGTAAGGCGTTCCGCAACGAGGTCACACCCGGCAACTTCCTCTTCCGCCAGCGCGAATTCGAGCAGTGGGACCTGCAATTCTTCGTGCATCCGAGCGAGATGCAGAAGTGGTTCGATTACTGGAAAGAGTTCCGCTTCAAGTGGTACGAGGGTATCATCAACCACAAGGATCGCCTGCGCTTCCGCGCTCACGCGCCCGATGAGCTTGCCCATTACGCGAAGCAAGCTTTCGACATCGAGTATCGAACTGTACTGGGCTGGCAGGAATGGGAGGGCATTCACTGGCGGCAAGACTGGGATCTTTCGCGCCACAGTGAGTACAGCGGCCACGACCTGAGCTATACCGATCCAGAGACCAAAGAACGGTATATCCCATGGATCGTCGAGACCTCTGGCGGCGTGGATCGCACCTTCCTGAACCTGCTGCTCGATGCCTACGAGGAAGAGCCACCATCCGGCAAGGATAAGGAGGGCCGCACTGTGCTGCGCCTGCATCCGTGGCTGGCGCCCGTCAAGGTCGCGGTATTGCCCTTGCAGAAGAACAAAGAGGAACTGGTAACGACGGCGAAGGATATCCATAATCGCTTGAAGCGGTTCATGGTCGCGCAGTACGATGATGTGGCCAATATCGGTCGCCGCTATCGCCGCCAGGACGAGATCGGCACGCCGTATTGCGTCACCGTCGATTTCCAGACCCTTGAGGATTCGACAGTCACGATTCGCGAGCGTGATGGTATGACTCAGATTCGTCTTCCCATTAACGAACTGCCATCATACCTTCTGAAGCGCGTGACCTGGAATTACGCATAGGACGTTACAATCTCAGTAGGGGTGGGGGAGCAAGCTCCCCTACCCCTACAGGGCAGATAAATACACTTCCAGTTTCTTCAGCGCGATTTTTCTCATCGATGTTTCTTGCGTTTCGCTGCTCGTCATCTCGCCCCATGTCTTGTGATACCCTTTAGGGATGAATATGGAATCCCAACCAAAGCCGCTGTTCCCGCGTGGAGCAGGAGCAATCGAACCTTCTCTACTACCTGCGAAGGACTGAAACATCTCGCCATCATACAAGCCAAATTGTACTTCTGCCAGGGCAGATCGATCCGTATATCCATCAAGCAACTTGCAAAGCCCATTTGTACCCAGTTCTGTTAAAAACCATTTGATGAGTGGCCCCGGCAATCTGCCCAATGTCAGAAATCGTAGCGAGGTATCTTCTACCAGTACCGGCGAGCGGATATGCTTATAAGCCTCTTTGGCTTTCTGCTCGATGATCTCTGTTAAATCAAGCGATTGCATTTCGACCAGGTCAATGTTTTTGTGAATCACGGGAAAGTCTAGATACCGGCCGAGTTGCCTGGCCTTTCCTGGATTGCTTGTGATGAATGTTAGCGAATCGATCATATTTGCTGCTCCGTGCCTTTCTTACTCGGTCACAATATTCACCAGCCGCTCCGGTACGTAAATCACGCGGCTCACTTGCTGCCCATCTATATATGCTTGCACTCTGGGAGCCTCTAGCGCCAGCCGTTTGATCTCAGCTTCGGGCGTGTTGTACGCGACTTCGAGGCGACCACGGACGCGACCGTTGACCTGCACAGCGAGTGCCAGCGTCTCGGCGCGGATAGCGTCAGTATCGAACGCGGGCCAGGATGCGGTGTGGATTGAGCCTGGCTGGCCAATGCGCTCCCAGAGTTCCTCTGTGATATAGGGAGCCAGGGGAGCCATAAGCAGCAACAGCGTGCGCAGTTCCTCGCCTGTAACGGTTTGCCTGCTTTCCAGGCTGTTGAGCAACTCCATCAGCGCAGCAATTGCGGTATTGTATTTCAGGGTGGCGATATCTTCGGTGACGCGCTTGATGGTTTGGTGAAGGACACGCCGCGCATCTCCCTGGACCGCTTCCTCGACCGCGCTCGCGGCATGGCGCGTGACCAGCGACCAGGCGCGGTCAAGGAAGCGCACGACACCGCCGATGCCGCGGTCGCTGAAATCGCCGCCGGCATCATAAGGTCCCATGAACATCAGGTAGACTCTGAACACATCCGCGCCGAAGCGCGAGATGTAGTCGTCCGGGTTGACGACGTTCCCTCTTGATTTGGAGATCTTCGCGCCATCCTTCGTAATCGTACCGTTGGCACGGAAGCGTTTAAACGGCTCCTCGAACTCCAGATAGCCAAGATCGTGCAGCGCCATCGCGATAAAGCGTGCGTACATCAGGTGCAGAACGCTGTGTTCCAGGCCGCCGATGTACATGTCAACCGGTAGCCACTTGCGCGCCAGGGCCGGGTCCCAGGCCTGCGTCTCGTCGTTGTGAGACAGGTAGCGTAGGTAGTACCAGGCTGAGTCCAGGAAGTTATCGCTGACATCCGTTTCGCGCCTGGCCGGTTGGCCGCAGATGGGGCAGGTTGTCGAGACAAACTCCTCGATGGCCGCGAGCGGTGACGCTCCGGTTCCGGTGGGCATCCAGTTCTCCGTGCTGGGCAGGAGAACCGGCAACTGGTCTTCCGGCACCGCTACGGCTCCATGCCGCGGGCAGTAGATGATTGGAATGGGCGGCCCCCAGTAGCGCTGGCGGCTGATGAGCCAGTCGCGCAGGTGGTATTTCGCGACCCGCTTGCCGCTACCACGCTCCTCGAACCAGGCAGCAAAGGCGTCGCTGGCCTGTGCCGAGGTCATGCCTGAATACCCGGCGGAATCGATCAGCACTCCCGGTTGCACATATGCTTCTCCGGTTTGCTGCATCTGTTCCACAAGCAGCGCTGCATCGTCATCGGGCGGGATAACTATCACGCGCACCGGCAATCCCATGGCTTTCGCGAAGGCCATGTCGCGTTCGTCGTGCGCCGGGACGCCCATGATCGCGCCTGCACCGTAGCCTTCCAGGACAAAATCAGCTACCCAGATAGGAATGCGCTCGCCGGTCAGGGGATGCAGGGCAAAGGCTCCAGTGAAGACGCCGGTCATGATGCGCTGCTCGTCGTCGTGTGGACGATTGGCCTGCTGCTGGTAGGCGGTGACAGCTGTGAGATGCTCGCCCGCTGTGATGCGTGGAATAAGCGGGTGAAGTGGGGCCAGCGCTACGAAGGTCATGCCGAAGATGGTATCCGGGCGCGTCGTATAGACCTGTACGCTCTCGCCCGGTAACCCATCGATCTGCATCTCAAATTCGAGTCCCTCTGAACGGCCTATCCAGTTGCGCTGGGCCGTTTTGACGCGCTCCGACCAGTCGATCCATTCCAGGTTGTCCAGGAGCCGCTGCGCGTAGGCTGTCAGTTTCAGGAACCACTGTTCCAGCCAGCGCCGCTCTACCAGCGTTCCGCAGCGCTCGCAGCGACCGGCAATTACCTGTTCATCGGCCAGCACGGTTTTGTCCTTTGGACACCAGTTGACCGGCGCGGTCTTGCGTTCGGCCAATCCAGCTTTGAACAATTGCAGGAAAATCCACTGCGTCCATTTATAGTAGCGCGGGTCGGTGGTATGTGCCTCGTGCGACCAGTCGAAGCGATTGCCGATGCGCTTCAACTGCTGTTCGCGAAAATGTTCGACGTTGTGTCCGGTGAGCAGCATGGGATGCACGCCGCGCTTGATAGCGAAGTTTTCGCTGTGGATGCCGAAGGCGTCGAATCCGATCGGCTCGAAGACATCATACCCTTGCATGGTCATCCAGCGCCCATGAATGTCCGAGCCAACATAGGAATACATGTTGCCCACGTGCAATCCCTCAGCGGAAGGGTAGGGGAACATCATGAGGTTGTAGTAAGGCCGCTCAGCGCGTTCCAGGTCTACCTGGTAGAGATGCTGCTGCTCCCATCGTTCGCGCCACTTCTCCTCGAAGCTTGCGAAATCATACCTGGGCGGTCGCACCCTGGCAAGTTGAGACGATGACGTTTGTTGGGTTTGTTGCCCCTGTTCTGGCGTGCCAGCGTCGATGCTGGCCGGTTCCTGTTGTGGCATTCGATCCTCCTTGTTGCTTTTGGACAGCGCGGAGGGCAAAAAGAATGCGCCCTCCGCCCGACAAGGGCGAACAGTGCGCATACGACTCACTTTCGCGGTACCACCTTGCTTCGCAGCTATCTCGCGATAGCTGCCTTTCTGGGTGCGAACACACCCGCGCTCTGTAACGGGAGTTCCCGGTGACTACTACTTACATCCTCCATTGCTGGAATGGCATTTCACAGCCACAGCTCACGAGGCAGTTTCAGTTCGTCCCCGGCGCTGGCTCGCATCACCCACCAGCTCTCTGAAGCCGGAGCGCAAACCTACTTCCCTCGATCAATGCTACGTATGATATTGTTAAGAATGAAGGTATACTATGCGGGGCAGTTTGTCAAGTCGCGCCATGTAGCTTTCATCCGTCTCTCTCCGTCTGATATACTGAAACCAGATACTATCTCATCATGTAAGGAAAATAGAACGAATGACGCGCGTACTTTCATATAATATCCTCGTTGGTGGTCGACCTCGCATTGATCAGATAACTACGATGATTCGATCTGCTGACCCTGATGTTGTTGGCCTTGTCGAGGCCACGAATCCACGGGTCGTTGAAACGCTGGCAGAGCGGCTGGGCATGGAATACCGGATGAGCGCCAGCGGGCAGCATAGCACGGATTGGCAGGCAGCCGTACTCAGCCGTCTTCCCATTGTGCGAACGCAGGTGCATACACGCCCTGATATCCTGACAAAGCCACTTTTAGAGGTGTGTGTTGAGGAAAAGGATGGCAGTCAGCTTACGGTCTTTGTGACGCACCTGACGGCATCTTTTAGTCATGGACGAGCCGGCGATAGCATCCGGCGTACTGAAGTGCGTGAAATTTTGCGCATCATGGCCCCCTTACAAGGAACGCCTCATCTTTTGATGGGCGATTTCAACGCGCTCGCGCCAGGAGATCGCTTGAAAGGCAGCGCGTTGCTGGGCTATCTCGCGATGTTGGATCGGCGCTACAAGCAAGATGCCCTGGTCAACAGTGGGCATCCCTACCTGAATTTTGTGGTACCTCCTGCTTTCCACATCTTCAACCCGCTGCTGCGAGCTATCCCTCGCAGCAGGATATTATCGGCGATTTTTGACGAGCTGGTGACGCTGTATGCGCCGCGCGGCAGCATTGACCTGTTACTGAAAGCGGGCTATACCGACAGTTTTCGCTATACGAACCCGCGCGCCTCCGGATTCACCTGTCCTGCGGGCGCACCTGCCGGTCGCATCGATTATATCTTTGCCAGCCCAGAAATGACGCGACGTCTCACGTGCTGCAAGGTAATCACCGGGGGAAATGGTATTGCGGGGGAGAAAGCCAGCGATCACTATCCCGTACTCGCTGAGTTTGGAGAGCGCGCGCAGAATGCCCCGTACGACAGGAGTCGGAAAGATATCGAAGAATTAGATGTGTTCCAATAAAACGCCTGTTTTATTGGAACACATCTTTTGTCTTTTCAAACAAGTTGCGGAAGATGTTTTTGTCGTTTTGTTCGGCCTGTTCGCGTTCCAGGCGAGCAAACTCCTCGAGCAGGCGTTTCTGCTCCGAGGTCAGGTTGGTGGGCGTTACCACTTTCACGATAACGTGCTGGTCGCCGCGAGCGTTGCTATGCACAACCGGCACACCCATACCCTTGAGACGGAACGAGCGATTGCTTTGCGTGCCTGCCGGAATCTTGAGCATTGTCGTCTTGCCATCGACAGTAGGCACCTCAACTTCGTCGCCAAGCGCTGCCTGCGTAAAGCTAATCGGCAGTTCGTAGAGGATATCGTTGCCCTGGCGTTTGAAGAACGGATGCGGCTTGACCGTAAGAATCACATACAGATTTCCCGGCGTCCCACCGCGAGCGCTTACCTCGCCCTCGCCTGTCACGCGCACATTGATGCCGTCATCCACGCCGGCAGGAATATTGACCACCACGCGGCGATTGTTGCGCACGCGTCCCTGCCCGCGACACTTCTCACAAGGCGTCGTAATCACGCGCCCCTCGCCGTGGCAGCGTTCGCACATCGTCACGTTGACAAACTGCCCAAAGATCGACTGCTGTACGCGGCGAATCTCGCCCGTGCCCTGGCAGGAGGAACAGCGAGCCGTGGAAGTGCCAGGTTGCGCGCCACTGCCGCGACATACTGAGCAGGTCTCCCAACGCGGCAGTTCAATCTCTTTCTGGCAACCAAACACCGCCTCTTCAAAGGTAATCGTCAGTTCATATTTGAGGTCCGCGCCTCGCTGCATGCCTGAACGGCGCTGCGAGGTCGTAGCACCCGCGAAAAATGTTTCAAAAAGATCATTGATCGAGCTGAATCCGGCAAAGTCACCGAAGCCCGCTGTCCCCGAACCATTCACGCCCGCGTGCCCATAGCGGTCATAGGCAGCTCGCTTTTGCGGATCGCTCAATACTTCATAAGCTTCATTGATCTCAATAAAGCGGGCTTCCGCTCCCTGCTCTTTATTGGCGTCGGGATGATACTGCTTGGCAAGACGACGAAAGGCCTTCTTCAGTTCCTCTTCGCTCGCGCTGCGCGATACACCCAGTACCTCATAATAGTCTCGTTTATTCGTGGCCATCGACCGGTCCTTTAAAGTGAGCAACAGGGCGCGGCTCTTTCCGCGCTGCCAGGTTTAAAACTGCTTTTCCGTGCTTCATTCCATACTACATTGTTTTTTCAGGTATAGCAAGACTAATGACTTGCTATACCTGAAAGATTCCTCTGGACCATATATCAGAGTAGGAGATACATTCCTAAACAAGGACAGTTCTCCCATTATTCCCCTACATCTCTTTGTATTCACCCTCGATGGTATCATCGTGAGGGCCGCCCTGGTCAGAGGGGTTACCCTGATCCGCACCACCACCGAAGTCGGCTCCCGGACCACCGGCGCCAGCACCGGCCTGCCTGTAGATGGACTCGCTGATGCGATGGAAGGATTGCTCCAGCGCCTCACGCGAGGCTTTGATGCGAGCCACATCATCGGTTGAGAGCGCGGCCCGGATGTCGGCAATTTTGGACTCCAGTTCGCTCTTTTGTTCCGCGGTAATCTTGTCACCCAGGTCCGAGATGCTCTTTTCCGCACGGTAGGCTGCGCTATCGGCCAGGTTGCGCTCCTCGACCTCTTCCTTGCGCCGCTTGTCTTCGGCAGCGTGGGATTCGGCGTCGCGTACCATACGGTCGATCTGGTCTTTAGAGAGGCCGCTGGAAGCTACGATGGTAATCTTTTGCTCGCGCCCGGTGCCCTTGTCGCGTGCCGAAACGTTCACGATGCCGTTGGCGTCGATATCGAACGTTACCTCGATCTGCGGGATGCCGCGAGGAGCGGGTGGAATACCATCCAGGATAAAGCTGCCCAGCGAGCGATTGTCCTTGGCGAACTCGCGCTCGCCTTGCAGGACGTTGATCTCTACGCTCGGCTGGTTGTCGCTGGCAGTCGAGAAAACCTGGCTCTTTTGCGTTGGAATGGTTGTGTTGCGCTCGATCAGGCGCGTAAAGACACCGCCCAGCGTCTCGATACCCAGGGAGAGCGGGGTGACATCCAGCAGCAGGACATCCTTGACATCGCCGGTCAGCACGCCTGCCTGGATAGCAGCTCCAACGGCCACCACTTCGTCAGGGTTCACGCCGCGATGCGGGTCGCGATCAAAAATGCGGCGTACCAGGGTCTGCACCGCCGGCATACGCGTCTGGCCGCCAACCAGCACGACTTCGTTGATATCTCCAGGACGAATGCCTGCATCAGCGAGCGCCTTCATGACGGGACCACGCGATTTCTCGATCAGGTCTTCTACCAATTGTTCCAGCTTTGAGCGGGTCAGCGTCATGTTCAGGTGCTTAGGGCCGCTGGCGTCCGCCGTGATGAACGGCAGGTTGATTTCCGTCTGCATCGAGCTGGAGAGTTCCTTTTTGGCCTTCTCCGCTGCCTCTTTCAAGCGCTGCAAGGCCATGCGATCCTGCCGCAGGTCGATGCCCTGCTCCTTGCGAAACTCATCGGCCATCCAGTTGATGATGCGCTGGTCGAAGTCATCGCCGCCCAGGTGTGTATCACCGTTGGTACTCTTGACCTCGAAAACGCCATCGCCGAGTTCCAGGATCGAGATATCGAATGTGCCACCACCAAGATCATAGACGCCGATACGCTCGTCCTTTTTCTTGTCCAGGCCGTATGCCAGCGATGCAGCTGTCGGCTCGTTGATGATACGCAGGACTTCCAGGCCGGCGATCTTACCGGCATCTTTGGTCGCCTGGCGCTGCGCGTCATTGAAGTAGGCCGGAACGGTAATCACAGCCTGCGTCACACGCTCTCCGAGATAGGCCTCGGCGTCGGTCTTGAGTTTCTGCAGGATCATGGCCGAGATTTCCGGCGGGCTATACTGCTTGCCCTGCACCTCTACCCAGGCATCGCCGTTGCTTGCCCGCACCACTTTATATGGCACCAACCGCCGGTCGCGATCCACTTCAGGATCATCATACTTGCGACCCATGAAGCGCTTGATGGAGTAGATGGTGTTCTCAGGATTGGTGACAGCCTGGCGCTTTGCCACCTCACCGACGAGCCGCTCGCCATTCTTATTCATTGCTACGATGGAGGGAGTGGTGCGTGCCCCTTCCGCGTTCGGAATAACGACAGGCTCACCGCCTTCCATGACGGCGACGCACGAGTTGGTTGTTCCCAGATCGATTCCAATAACCTTTGGCACAGTTGCCTCCTAAAAATGTATAGTGTATCAATTGTTTATTATAAATGCGTAGGGGCGACCCCGAATGGGTCGCCCAACCTGAATCGGGCGCGACCCCTACTCACTCGTCAAATCCATAGACTTCAGCCAGTAGCTCGTTCATTACCTGGGTCATGTAGCGCACTACGGCGATGGCACGTCCGTATTGCATGCGGGTAGGGCCGATGACGCCCAATAAACCGCCGATCTTGCCCTCATGTCCATAGCGGGCTACAACCAGGCTGACATCCTTCATCTCATCCCACTCGTTCTCACCGCCGATGATCACCTGCACGCCGTCGGATTCGCGCAAGTGTGAGGCAAGGGCTGGAAGGAAACGATTTTGCTCCAATACTTCCATCACTTTACGCACGCGTTCGCTGCGCTCTTCTTCCGGTCCCATGCGGCTGTACTCCGGCTGCTCCAGGATATTGACGACGCCTTCGCGGTAGAATATGTCGCCCAGCGGGTCGCCATGTTGCTCTAGAATACGTGCGATGGTGCTGCCGATCAGATGCTCTACCGGCGAAAGTTCATTTTGTTCGAGTATCTTTTTTACCTCGCCAGCACTTTTTTCCTGGAGAAGCCTGTTCAAACGATCTGCTGATGAGCTTAATTCTTCCTGCTCGATCGGATACTCCAGGAGCAATCGTTGCTGCTTTACCGTTCCATCCGTCAGCACGAGCACCAGGTGAGCGGAAAGTTCGGTAACGGACAGCACCTCGAAGTGCTTTAGCCGTCCCTCATTCGCTCGTGGGGGTGTCATGACTGCCGCGCTGTGCAACAAACGCGCCATAACCGAAGCGGTCAGGCGCACCCACTGATCCAGCTGGTCCTGCACCTGGTAGAACTGGTGGCGAATGAGGCGCTGCTCATCCAGCGAGAGCGCCGATTCCTGCATGAGATGCTCCACAAAATAGCGGTATCCCAGGTCAGTAGGAACGCGCCCGGCGGACGTATGCGGCTGGTAGATGAGATGCCCTTCCTCCAGCCCGGCCAGCTCATGACGAACAGTAGCGGAACTGAAACTCAGACCATATTTACGCACCAGGGTCTCAGACGCAACAGGTGTAGCAGTGTGGATGTATTCTTCGACAAGTGCGCGCAGGATTTGCTGCTTGCGCGGGCTCATTGGCATCATATGCTCAGATATCCTCACGGCATCCAGTAGTAGATAAAGGTATGATACTTCGTTTGTCAAGGATGATTGCTAGCACTCTCACCATGAGAGTGCAAGTACAGAATAGCACTCGGCAGCCGTGTTTGTCAAGGGTTTAAAGCAGAGGTACTATAGAGCAACAGAAGACCCCCTCAATATTGAGGAGGCCTTCTGTTGCTCGCGGCGCTATATGAGAGAAATGACTATGGTGTTTGTGTTCCATTTTGATTCCCGTTCCCATTGTTACCACTTATGGGCTGGGGAATATCGCTCATCAGCATCCAGTCGGTATAGCCACTTCCATAGAGGCCTGTCTGTGCCGAGACGGTTTGCTGAAGCACTCCAGGAGGCACCTGGAACTGTCCTGGCGGTAAAATGGTTGAAATGTTGCCGCATGGCAGGAGCGGGTCGCCCTCGCAATGACCGCTCACGCGTTCGATCACGCTGTGCCAGATAGGCGCGGCACCCGTGATACCAATGACGTGATTGTACATGATGCTATTGTCAGCATTGCCGGACCAGACTCCTACTACCACATTTGACGTATAGCCAAGCGTCCAGTTATCTCTGAAGCTGTCGGTCGTGCCAGTTTTGGCCGCTACTGCCGGGTGAGTACCGTTCGGCAGTGTCCAGTCCCACATGGAAAGCACATGATCAGTTTCGAACTCGTAGCTGCGGGCATTCTCGTCGGTCAGCATCGAGGTAATCAAAAAGGCGATCTGTTTGCTGATTACCTGCACGCCTTGAGGATGGCTGGGGTCAAAATGGTAGATATGGTCTCCATAGTTGTCCCAGATATCCAGGACGCCCTGCGGTGGAACGCGCACGCCCTGGTCGGCAAAGACCTGGTAGGCGCCTACCATCTGGAGCAGGGAAACTCCAGCAGTTCCGAGCGCAAAAGCAGGGCCCAAAGTTTTCGGGTCTATTCCTGTTATGCCCATGCGTTCTGCCGTTGTCAGCACGTTTTGCGTGCCGGCATACATGAGGGCCTTGATTGCCGGGATGTTGAACGAGTTCTGCAGGTCCATGTGAATGGGCCATTTTGTGTTGTTATAGCTGCCGCCGTAATCGGAAGGCACGTAAGCGATTTTCGTAGGATCACCACTCTGCGGTCCATAATACTTGGGGAAGTAGGTCTTCACATCTGGCAGCACGATTCCGGGGTACCATCCCATCTCGAATGCCGTCGCGTAGACGATGGGTTTGAAGGATGAACCGGGCTGGCGCGGCGAGAGGGCGGCATTATATTGTCCATCAATTCTAGGATCGTTAGAATTAAAGTTTGCGCTGCCGTCCATAGCCAGAATTTCGCCGTCATGCGCGTTCATCACCACTACCGCGGAATCGTTGACATTCTCGACAGTATTAAGCGGCCCATCACCGCCTACAAGGGGCTGGTATTCCGGTTCATCCAGATGACGATGCACGGCATTCTCCACGAAGGATTCCAGGTTCGAGTCTATAGTGGTGCGAATGTTGAATCCGCCCGACAGAAACAGGTGTACTCCAACCTGCGGATCGCCATTTCCCAATGCCGTCTCCAGCTGCGAAATGATCCAATCCACGAAATGTGGGTCCTTTTTAAAATAGTGATAGCCGGGGAACGTCATTTTGGCCGTCAATGCTTCTGCCTGATTCACCATGTCCTGTGTGATCGGACCATAATCCTGGATCTGATCTCCCAGCCCAAGGTTTATGTCCATATGTAGCGCGAGCATCTGGCTTAAAACATACTGCTGGCGTAAGAGCGCCTGCTGTAGATTGCTGGAACTCACGGTTGGGTCGTAAGCAGGCGGATCCTGCGGCATGCCGGCCAGCAACGATGCGCGTGCCAGCGCCAGGACAGGATCAGGATGGCCATTCTTATCAAGGGCCAGGTTGACGATGGCCGGGGTGCATTTGAAGTTCTTATCGCAATGCGGTTTCAGGCCAAAGAAGTCCTCGACAGCCGCTTCGACGCCAACATCTTGCGCGCCGAAAGGAGCGACATTGAAGTACATCTCCAGGATTTTCCACTTGGGATACTGCTGCGTCAGACCGATTGCCAGCGCTGCTTCGGGAATTTTACGTTGCAATGTATCCTGGGTATTGCCCGTCAAGTTCTTCACTAATTGCTGTGTAATCGTACTGGCGCCGCTCTGAATCTGGCCCGATGATACGTTCTGAGTGGCGGCGCGGATAATCGCCAGCGGATTGATGCCCGCATTATCCCAAAAGGTATTGTCTTCTGCCGCGATCATTGCGTCCTGCATGACCCCTGGAATTTGATTATAAGCAACAGGAGTGCTGCGTCCTGCACTATCATAGGCATTAAAGAGGAGTACGCCGTTGCGGTCGTAAATATGCGTGGTCTGGTCAACTCCCACCCGTGATGCCAGTCCCTGGACTTGCGGCAGCTGACTCTGATAGTAAGCGTAGGCCGCGGCAGTTGCCCCCGATGAAGCGATGACCAGCAGCAGCGCGAAAACAGTAGCTACGATAGCCCAGATTTTTTTACTATTGGGCCGGGCGCGTTTCCAGCGTGCTCTGCGGTGGCGCATACGCATCGAGATGCGTACCGCCCGCGAACGTTGCCAGCGTTCCGAGCGCCTGTGTAGATCAGGCGGCGTAGGTGGATGATACAGGACGAGCGGCTCCTGGGGAACATTGACATTGCGGGCTGCTACTATTTTACCGGACCAGCTGCGCACCATCTGTACCGCGTTTGATAACAACGAGGGCGAGGGCCATCCCTGTGGTGAAGGCCATCCTTGTTGTGGTGGTTGCTGTGGCGGCGCAGATGGCACAGGCATGGGTGAATAAGAAGGTGGCCCTTGCGTCTGAGAATTAGCAGGAGGAGAATATTGCTGAGGTACCTGGAGTTGTTGCCTGGCGTAATCGCGTAACAGGCTTCCTGCCGGGCGGTTTTGCTGGTATCCATTTCCGGCTTCGGGTTGATATCCATTCGAATATTGTTGATTGTCGAAGTTATTGCTCATTACAGATTTCCTTGATATCGTCAATATCTTCTAGTGCGGATGCCGCCAACCCCCAGCTGGTGGCATCTCTAAGTCTCTCGTCCTTTGTCTTTCTAAAAGAACGAAGCGCTTGCGTAGTTTCCGGGAAAAACAAACTTTTATCCTCCCCTCGCCATCCCTCTCCAGAAGCTTGGTAGAAGCTTCGACTTGATTATCTCAACGCTGGAACATAAACAGGTTAACAGAACTACCTATTTTGGCTACAGCATAGGTGAGGCCAGGGATTCTTCGCTACGCTCAGAATGACAGGCCCGGAGGCACCTGGCTGCGCTCGGGCCTGTCATTCTGAGCGTAGCGAAGAATCCTGTGCCCAGCCTTGAGATACCGCGTGCTTTCCTGGTCCTGGCCACTTCTGGGCAATCACCAGTATTAAGTGACTATACAGAAGGCTGGAAATCTTGTAGAATAGGGCACGACTCACAGCAACCAGGCTCCTATGAGTGAGCGGGGGCAACTTTGAGGGAAAAATCTTTCGTAAGGATGGACAAGCAAGATGGAAGTGTCTGATTCACCCTCGCACTACTATCCCTCTGACGCGCTGTCATTAGACGAACTGGCCTACTGGATTGCTTTCAACCGCGTGCTCGGCATAGGCCCCGTCCGTTTCAAGTTACTGCTCGATTTCTTTCACGATGATGCCGCTGCGGCATGGCATGCCGGTAGCAAAGAACTGGCACAGGCGGGCCTGGAGCCGAAGATCATTGAACGTTTCCTGAAGCAGCGCGCCGCCATCATACCGCAGCGGGAGCTTGAGCGCCTGGACAAATTACACATTCGAGTAATTACCTGGAAGGACAAAACGTACCCTGCGCTGCTTAAAGAAGTCGATGCTCCGCCGCCCGTACTCTATATTTATGGCACTTTTACAGAGGCCGATCAATTCGCGCTGGCTGTGGTTGGCACGCGCAATTCGACCACCTACGGCCGCCAGGTGACCGAGCAGATGGTGAGCGACCTCGCCAAGGGTAAGGTTACAGTCGTGAGCGGATTAGCCCTCGGCATCGACACCATCGCCCACACAGCGGCGTTGGATGCCGGTGGTCGCACGATAGCGGTGCTGGCGAATGGCCTGGACACCATCTATCCGCCCATCAATCGTGGCCTGGCTCGTCGCATCGTAGAATCAGGTCAGGGAGCCTTAATTACGGAATATCCGCTGGGAGTTCAGCCCGAAAGCGGCAATTTTCCTGCTCGCAATCGCATCATCTCCGGTCTTTCGCTCGGTGTACTGGTCATCGAAGCGCCCGAAAAAAGCGGGGCATTGATTACCGCCAACTTTGCCCTGAAGCAGGGGCGCGAGGTCTTCGCCGTTCCCGGCAGCATTCTCTCCAGCAGGAGCAAGGGCGTTAACCGCCTGATCCAGGACGGTGCCCGCCCGGTGATGGACGTGAAGGACATTCTGGAGGCTCTCAATCTCTTCATGATCCCGCAACATATCGAGATGCAGGCGGCGCTACCGGAGAATGCCGAAGAGCGTGTGCTTCTGGATTTGATCGGCCACGAGCCGCGCCACGTGGACGACCTGATTCGTGAATCGGGGTTGGCGACCACGACGGTTACTGCCACGCTAATGATGATGGAATTGAAAGGGATGGTGAGGCAGGTGGGGGGGATGCAGTTTGTACTGGCGAGATGAAAGGAGCAAAGAGGCTATGGCTTCGCAAACCACAAAAACGACCGATCCGGCCATCCAAACCACCCTATCATTGTTACAAGATTTTTTCGGCTCCGCGGAGGTGCCTGCCTTTGCTGTGCGGCTGTGGGAAGGAACGGTCTGGCAATCAAAGCCGGAAGCGGATGAGCCACCCCGTTTCACACTGGTACTCCAGCATCCGGGGGCCCTGCGGAAGATGTTCCTGCCGCCCAGCGAACTGAATCTGGGCGAGGCGTATATTTACAATGACTTTGATATCGAGGGGGATATCGAAGCCGTGTTTCCGGTAGCGGATCAGATCATGGATGAGCGTTGGGGAAAGATGGCGCAGGTCCGCTATGGGAAACGGTTGTTGAGCTTGCCTCGCACAGGCCAACCTCGCCCTGGCGATTCAGGCGCCAGATTGCGGGGCGCGTTGCACTCGAAAGAGCGCGATAAGCAGGCCATCTCCTATCACTACAATCGTTCCAATGATTTCTATGCGCTCTGGCTGGATCAGCACATGGTCTACTCTTGCGCCTACTTTGCCAGTCCCGATGACGACCTGGATACAGCCCAGCAGCGCAAGCTCGAGTATATTTGTCGCAAGTTGCGCTTGCGCCCGGGAGAGCGTCTGCTGGATATCGGCTGCGGCTGGGGTGGATTGGTGATCTATGCCGCGCAACATTATGGCGTCGACACCTATGGCATTACCTTGAGCCAGGCGCAAGCAGACCTGGCGCAGGAGCGTATCCGGCAGGCGGGTTTAACCGATCGCTGCTGCGTGGAGATGCGCGATTATCGCGATGTGAACGAGGAACACACCTATGAGAAAATTGTGAGCGTGGGTATGTTTGAACACGTGGGTGAGGCGCTGCTGCCCACATATTTTAAACAGGCGTGGCACCTCTTGCGACCGGGCGGAGTCTTCCTTAACCATGGAATAGCCAGTGTGATGACCGCAACCGCTTTGCAGGAATCATCCTTTAACCAGAAATATGTGTTTCCAGATGGTGAACTGGTGCCGATCAGTACAACATTGCGCATAGCCGAGGCAAGCGGCTTCGAGGTACGCGACGTTGAAAGCCTGCGCGAGCATTATGCGCTCACGCTGCGCCATTGGGTCAAACGATTGGAGGCTCATGCCGAGGAGGCGCGCCACTATACCAACGAGGTCACCTATCGTATCTGGCGGCTATACATGGCCGCATCGATCCATGCTTTCAAAACTGGCCGGACGAACATTTATCAGACGCTGCTGGCTAAACCTGACCATGGCGATAGCCGACTGCCTCTGACGCGCGGCGATTGGTATGTCTGAAAGAGCCGTATTGACTCCATAGCGCATTGATCTAGGGAAAACAATTCAGCGTATCTCTCACATGGATAAGACACGCTTATCCTGCGTTTGTTGAGGATACTTAAAAGGAACAGCGCTTGATAGATTCACCCTATCAAGCGCTGTTGATTTTTCTCGGCCCTGTTGGAAGGTCGCCGCGATTAACCCATCGTGACGGTTACCGTCAGTTTGGTCTTGGGATTCTGGTTGGGTATGGTGTAAACGTAGGTTCCAGCTCCACCGTAGTAGATGTAGTTGACCTGACCTGGTGTCTGGCTGAAGAAGTAGCTGCCATTCAGGTAAATGTCTACATTTTCATTGGACTCGTTGGTGATGGTGTTGCAGGCCTGACCCTGAACCTGGGTGCAGGAGAGCTTCTTCGGCTTGAAGACCGGTTTCCCTTTCTTGTTATCCTTGATGTTCGAATTCGGCGTGCCGGATAGCGGCGTGGTGCCGACTTTGAACGTGACACTATGTGCCGGAGATGCTACAGCCTGCGCGCTCGCGGTGAGCGTCATAAAACCCATGGAGAGCATAGCCAGCAGCGTACTAAGGACGACGGTAAGCAGGAATCGTTTTTGGAGCATGTTTCTTCCTTCCTCCTTGAAGAAATATTTCCCCCTACGAGGTTGCAGATCGAACCTCATGGATATATTATACGACAAAAATCGCCAAAAATCATCCCCTTTTTGCTTGTCTAATCAAGCATTTTACATTTTTAATTCTTGTGTAAATGTATATATAAGTTATTTTCATCCTGGAAGGCTTTTTTGCTCTCTTAAAAAACGAGTAGCGTTCATTTGCTTCGTTTTGTACAAAATTGCAACCAGCCCTTAACCGCTTCTTAACCACTTTACCCTTTCGTATCTGAGCGCTTTCTTCCATAATTGTATCTGATACCCGATAAACGCTGTTGGCTATTGGACCTGGCTTCTCATGTGAGATTGAAATTATTTTCGAAAGTGAGATGGTCGCATGCGCATTACTTCTCGCTCAAAGATGAGCATTATCCTTTCGCTCGTCACTATCCTGGCTGTCGCCGGCGGATTTGCGGTGACGGGTTTTTTCCATGGTCCATCGACCCTGGCTCATGCTGCTGGCAATCCGTACTCGGTCAGCCAGGGAGCGGTGAGCGCGGTAATCCGGGCGGACTTAACTAGCTCGAAAGGCTCTTCCGCGTCTTCTCATTCCGATTTCTCTGCGATCAAGGTCAATCGCCCTACCCGTAAAGGTAGCACAGGTAGCGCGAATGGCCTGCCGGAAGCGCCGGCATCACCGTCAGGGAATGGGCACTCGTTGTTGCAGAATTTCAATGGACTGAGTGGAGTTGACAGCTTCAACGTGAACGGCAGCACTGTTGAACCCCCCGACCAGGGCCTCTGCGTCAATGGCGATTACGTGCTGGAAGAAGTGAATTCCGTTTTCGCGCTTTACCACCGCAATGGTACGCTCGCTTCCGGGCTGATCAGTATGAATAGCTTCTTCGGCGAGTCGCCATCCGAGTTCACCAGCGATCCGCGCTGCTATTTTGATCCTACGACGCAAGCCTGGTTCAGCACTATTCTCACCATCGACCCGAATAACAAGCATTCGCATTTTGATATCGAGGTCAGTACGAATGACAATCCGCTCAAGTCGGCGGTGGTCTATAAAATCGATACGACCGACAATCGCGATCCTGGTTGTCCTTGCTTTGGTGATCAGCCGCTCTTTGGACTTGACCAGTTCAATTTCTATGTCAGCACCAACGAGTTCTCGATCCTTGGGCCGCAGTTCAACGGCGCGCAGATTTACGCGCTCGATAAAGCGGCTCTGGTACACAATACGAAGGTCAATTATGTGCATTTCGGCAACCTGAATATCGGTGGTACTATTGCGGCTTCGGTACAGCCCGCCATCAATCATGGCGATGTCAACGCCGAATACTTCTTGAACTCGCTTGACCCCAATGGAACATTCGATAATCGCATCGGTGTCTGGGCCATGACCGGCCGCGATAAGGTAGGGAAAGGTGGCGTGCCAGATCTCAGCAGCGTGGTGATTACTTCGGAAACCTACGGACTGCCACCGAGCGCGCAAAGCCCGCATAATGAACTGCTCAATACCGATGATGATCGCATGCAGCAGGTGCAGTTCATCAATGGGCAATTATGGTCCTCTTTGACCACGGCCATCACGATTCCGGGTGATACGCAGATTCGCTCGGCGGCAGCGTGGTTTGAAATCCAGCCCCATTTGAAAGGGAATGTCATCGGCGGTGCTAACGTAACGAACCAGGGATATGTAGACATGCTGGGCACCTATCTGATGTATCCGGCAATTCAGGCGAGTCCCGATGGCACAGTAGTCATGACCATGAGCCTGTCAGCAGCGCAGGTATATCCCAGCGCGGTCTATACCGTCATGCCGTCAGGTAAGACCGGTTTTGGAGCCGTGCAGGTAGCCGCTGCCGGAGTTTACCGCGTGCGTGAATACGCCTGCTTACCCAAATTAGGTGGCCTGTGCCGCTGGGGCGACTATTCGGCGGCCGTCATTGATCCATCGAACAATGGCAAGACCATCTGGATGGCAACCGAGTATATTCCAGGGCCGGGATATACACATACGAACTGGGGAACTCGCGTCATGGAGATACAGGCATAACTTTGCAGACAGGTTAATTTCTAGCCTCCTCCTTCTTGAGTTGCTCCTTTCGCTAAAAACGAGGAGGGCCTCTGATGTAACAGATCACTGGCCCTCCTCGTTTTTTAGTAGAGAGAGCAGTGGGAAGTACCGCTACTGCTAGAGAAATCGCGTGATAGCCTGCTAGTTGGAGCCATAATGATATTCCTTGATCACCTGCTCGACGCGACACAGGGAGTGCTGCGCTTTGCAGGAAAACAGCAACACTTCGATGCTTTTAACCACGATACCAGGCAACTGATCCCTGGCGAACTCTTTGTAGCCGTGCGCGGCGAACGCCGCGATGGCCATGATTACCTGGGCGATGCTGTGAAGCGAGGAGCGGCGGGCCTGCTGCTAGAGGCTCGCTATATGAACGCGCTCTCTGAGGAAGCGCAATTGGCGATACAACAGGCAGGCATTGCTGTCGTCGTCGTAGAAGACACACGCATCGCCTTACAACAATATGCTCGCTTCATTCTGGAGCGCTGGCATCCGACGGTTATCGCCGTAACCGGCAGCACTGGCAAGACCAGCACAAAGGAAGCTATAGCTACTGTCCTGGCCGGTAGCTTTGCCACATTTCGCAGCTGGCAAAACTACAATGACCTGCTGGGATTGCCGCTCTCGCTTGGCCGTCTTGAAGAGCGCCACGAGTACGCGGTATTGGAGATGAGTTGCGATCATCCGGGTGAGATTCAAGACCTGTGTCGCATTGCGCGGCCCCAGATTGGTGTCCTGACCAATATCAGCCCTGCGCAGCTCCAGTATTTTGGCAGCGTTGATCGATTGGCCGCCGAACTGGTTTCCCTCCTTACCCACCTTCCAGAGGAAGGTGTGGCTATCGTCAACATCGATGATGCGCGCATCCGCGATATCATCTCAGGCTCCATGGTAGATTCGCTCGCGAGGTTTATTGTTGCTCCCATCATACCTTTTATGCCGTTGGCGGCACAAAACGTGAAAGTGACGTGGCAGGGCATCCGTTTTGATGAACCTGTCCATCTCTCTTCGCACCTGCTGGGCGCGCATCATATCTCCACTATGCTTGCTGCTTCTACTGTCGGCAGCTATTGTGGCTTGAATCAGGATGACATAGCTCATGCCCTGGCGAATGTATATCCACTGCCGGGGAGACTCAATCCTGTCCCCGGCATACAGGGTTCGATGCTGCTCGACGATACGCACAATGCTACACCCGCGTCGGTGCTTGTCGGGCTGGAAACACTACGAACGCTTCCTTCGGGTCGCCGTATTGCCGTGCTTGGCGATATGTTACGCCTGGGCGACTATGAAGAGGAGGCCCATCGCCAGGCCGGGCAGAAAACCGCCTCGTGCGTCGACTACCTGATTTTGCGCGGAGAGTGGGCGACAACTGTTTCCGAAGCCGCGCAGCAGGCCGGTCTCTCGCCAGAGCGCATCATCATCACCTCAACCCACGAAGACGCTGTAAAAGTAGCGCGGCATTTCATCGCAGAATCCCATGGGGGCCGATTGATCGTACACACCGCCGATTTACCGGCCCAATCCGTTCCTTCCGCCAACCCGGAACTCCTATCCTACGCATCCACCGTCCTCATCAAAGGTTCCGAGGAAACGCGCATGGAGCGAGTAACAGAAATGCTTATGGCGCAACCTGAACAGGCGCCCGAACAGCTGGTGCGCCAGATGCCGGGTTGGAAGCAAATTGTGGTTATGCGCCCCGAGCGGCCTACCTGGGTAGAAATCGACCTGAGCGCCATCGCGAATAATACGCGGCGCATTCAGGCGCTGGTCGGGCCGCGAGTCGGTATTCTTGCCAGTTTGAAAGCCGATGCCTACGGGCATGGAGCGCTGAAGGTGGCGCGTACAGTTTTGCACAATGGTGCCACCATGATCGGGGTGGCGACGGTAAGCGAGGCCGCGCCTTTGCGCGAAGCCGGCATCAATGCGCCCATGCTTGTTTTTGGCTATGTCCCTCACTGGCAAATGCGCGAGGCTGTGCGCCTGGGATTGTCGATCACACTGTATTCGGTGGAAGCGGCCCAGGCGCTCTCGCGTGCTGCTCAGGCCCTGAAAAAATCCGTCAATGTCCACATCAAGGTCGATAGCGGTATGGGGCGATTGGGTATACGTGCCGAGGAACCCGAAAACGTATTACAACTGGCCCAGGAGGTTGAACGTTTGCCCGGGCTTGTTCTGGAAGGTATCTTTACCCATTTCGCGATGGCCGATAGTGCCAATTTAGCTCATGCGCGCCTGCAACTGAATCGGTTCCGGCGCGTATTGGAAGTATTGGAGAGAAAAGGCATCCGCCCGCCTCTGATTCATGCCGCCAACAGCGCGGCGATCTTGAGTTTGCCTGAGGCGCATTTCGATATGGTGCGGCCCGGTATCGCGCTGTATGGTCTGGACCCATCGACGGAGGTGCGCCTGCCGGAAGGCTTTCGGCCCGCGCTTTCGTTCAAAACGCAGGTGGGCCAGGTCAAGCTCATACCGGCAGGGGAATGCATCAGTTACGGCTGTACCTTTACGACGGAACGGCCTACAACGGTGGCGATACTGCCGGTTGGCTACGCCGACGGATTTCGCCGCGCTCCGGCCAACTGGGGTTCCGTGCTGATTCACGGGCAGGAAGCGCCGCTGCTGGGTCGGGTCTGCATGGACCAGTGCATCGTCGATGTCTCGCACATTCCGCAGGCGCGTGTAGGTGACGAGGTAGTCTTGATCGGACGACAGGGACAGGCGACTCTTACCGCCGAGCAGGTGGCGCAGCGATTGGGTACAATTAATTATGAAGTCGTCTCGGAAATCCTGGCACGCGTGCCGCGCGTAGATTGATCTTGTAGAGCCGGAGAAGTAATATGCTGACAGATACAACCGGGGATATTTCGCACGCTTCGGGCGCATCGCATTGTTTTGCCGTCATGATCGCCAATCCCAATTCGGGATCGGGTGTCTTTGTGCATCATACGCATCGCTTGCATGAGACCGCCTCATTTTTACGCAATCAGGGCTGGAGGGTCGAGCTCTGTTACACGCAAAGAGCCGGTGATGCGGAGCAACTGGCTCGCACTGCCGTAGAACAGAAAGCCGACGTGGTAATCGCAGTGGGTGGCGACGGCACCATCAACGAAATCATCCAGGCCCTGGCCGGAAGCGAAACCGCGCTGGGCGTCATCCCTACGGGCACCGTCAATGTGTGGGCGCGCGAAATGGGCATTCCTTTTTATGATGCAGGCGCGCGCGACGTGCTGCTGCATGGGCAGACGCGCTGTATTGACCTCGGCTGCGTCAACGGGCGCTATTTTCTGATGATGGTCGGCATCGGTCTCGATGGCACAATCACGCAGGCCGTCGAAAAAAAGCCGCTCAAACGCCTGGGCATTTTTGGTTATTTCCTCGCCGCTACCTGGTTAGGCCCCGGCTATCAAAGCTTCCCCGTTACTCTTCACAAGAATGGAAAAACTGTGAACATGCGCGCCTTGCAGGTTTTTGTCGGCAATACCCAGCTCTACGCGGGCGCGTTCAAGTTTACCTGGCAGGCGAAGTGCGACGATGGCTTGCTCGATTTATGCATCGTGCGCAGGCGCGGGCCGTTTGGTCGCCTGGTAGTGCTGTGGGACTTCATCCTGCGCCGCGAACATCGCCGTCACTGGGTTCATTACGAAACCTTCACCTCTATTGCGATAGAAACGCCACAGCCGGTCGCCATTCAGGTCGATGGCGAAGCCGCCGGTTATACCCCCGCTACTTTCAGCATTCTTCCTGCGAGCTTAAAGGTTATCGTGCCACAGAAAGTGCCTGCTGACGTATTTTCACAGAACGATAACTCCTGACTACCTGGCATCGCATCAAGCGAGAAAAGTAACTTACTATAGATTGTGTCATAAATATAGAAATATGTCTTGACGACTTGTCACCAATGATATATAATTACCTCATCAGATATTGGATATGGGTAGCATCGAGAGGTATTTCATCTTGCAGATGCTCATGTAGCTTCTTTTAAAGAACAGAGGTGAAATTATGGCAATGCAGCAGCAGAATAATGATGATCAAAGCAGGCATCAGAGCAAGCGTCCTCGCCTGATGATCGATATTAGCCCTGAGTTACGCCGCCGCATCAAGATTGCGGCAGCGCAGAAGGATCTTTCTATCCGTGCATATGTCGAAGATATTCTGGAGCAGGCTGTTCCCGAAGTAGAGGTGAATGAGGAAGAGAGGCCTCGCCCTGATCGCCGTAAATTACTTGAACGGCTCTTACAAATAAGAGAGGAGATCAGACAAGAGCGCCAGGGAGAGCCATTTAGTGATTCTACCGAACTTATTCGAGAGATGCGCGAAGAGCGCTCCAGGTACTTAGGTGAGTTATGAGAAAAAAAGTAGTTGTTGATACAAGTATTGCTATCAAATGGGTGTTGGATGAACCTGATTCCAGTTTAGCACTGGCCTTACTCTTCAAGTGGATTGATGAAGGAACAGAGATACGGGCTCCTGCTCTACTCGCGTATGAGGTTGCTAACGTATTATATCAGCGTGTCCGTAAAGGTGAACTTTCAGCCGAAAGAGCGAAGAAAGGGTTAGAAGATGTTCTACTTATTGAACTTGAGCTTAACCTTGATGATTTCTTAAATCTAGGCAAGAGAGCAATTGAATTAGCCCATCTTTATTCTCTTCCAGCCGCATACGATCCACATTATCTTGCCTTAGCGGAACGCGAGCAGTGCGACTACTGGACCGCAGACACCCGACTCTGGAACGCAATCGGCGGTAAACTCCCCTGGGTACGGCGGCTAGCCGATTATAAAAGCATGCTCCATTGATCTTTCTTTGTACCTGAGGCCGGTTAGATGCCGTATATTACTAAGGAGCAGATTCGTTTGATTACCTGCCCGATTGAAAAACGTCACAAAGTCATATTTTGCCGATTGAAAGGAGCTTGCTATGAAAATGAGCGCGCGCAACCAGCTAAAGGGTACGGTCAAAGAGGTGAAGAAAGGTGCTGTGATGGCCGAGGTAGTCGTTTCGCTGCCGGATGGTCAGGAAGTGGTCTCCGCCATCACGCTCGGCTCGGTTGAGGAACTGGGTCTGAAAGCTGGCGACCAGGTTGTCGCAATCATCAAGTCAACAGAGGTGATGATAGGGAAAGAATAAAAGTAAGCAGAGCAATAAAGATGGCCAGGATGTGCCCTGGCCATCTTTATTGCTCTGCTTACTTTCCTCTCCAACTGAAAGCGATATTGACAACCATGATCGTCAGGCAAATTAAGCCAAGCGCGACCAGGCCGCCAATCAGCGTGAAAACGTTATCTTGCGAACCTGTGATGCCAATGATGATACCGCTAAGAGGCACCAGCATCACTATAGAAACGATTGCCAGGGTCAGGCGCTGGCCTACGCTTGCGACCCTGGAAGTATCTTCCGGTGCCGAAATTTTATGCCCATACGATCCCATGAAAGGGTCCTGTGAATAGCCGGACTGGTAGTTATTGAAAGGTGGGGCTTCCTTCTCACTCCTGCCCTCTTCGTAGTTCATTTGTTGTGACATGCTGTTCTGCTCCTCACGTTTTGCCTGCTTAAGACCTGTTCCATAGTGCTATGTAATCATACGGGCAGGATAGCATAGAGTTGCAGATTACATCATTCGATTTTCCTTACCTTCGATTAAGTCCCCAGCGATCGCGCACGCGGCGCTCTAAGGGACCGAAAACCAGGCTATCGATGGCAACGCCAATTACAATGATCACGACCATCACCGACATGACCTGCGATGCATCGTTGAGGTCGCGCCCGGTTTCCAGCAGATTCCCCAGGCTCAGTGTGAAGAAAAGCAATTCACCGGCCATGAGCGAGCGCCATGCGAAAGTCCAGCCCTGCTTCAGCCCGTTCAAGATCGCAGGCATGGCCGCAGGCATCACCACCTGAGTATAGAGACCTATTCCACGCGATCCCAGGTTACGAGCTGCCTTGAGGTAGATAGGTGATGTGTTCTTGACCCCGGCATCGACTCCGAGCGTGATCGAGAAGAGCGCGCCCATGATTACGACGAAGATGATGGCCTGTTCGGTCAGGCCGAACCACAGGATTGCCAGCGGCAACCAGCACACGCTGGGCAAGGCCTGCAGGCCTAATATCACCGAGCCAAGCGTCTCTTCAACCAGGCGAATGCGCCCTATCAACAGACCCAGCACTAATCCGATAACCAGCGAGATGCCATAACCGATTGCCAGGCGCTCCAGGCTCACCAGAGATGCCTGGAGATAGAGGCCTCCACCTATAAAACCGTTGACCAGCGCGTTCCATACTTCGAGTGGTGTCGGAAACAGGTAATCCGGCCAGATACCGGCTGCGCAGATGGCGTCCCACAGCAGCAGCAGGAGAATATAGAAGATGATGCGCCGTAACCAGGGGCTCTGAGCGATCTGCTTTACGCGCTGGTTCTGTACGACCGTGACGGCGCTAATTGCTTTCGGCATGCTCATCCTCCTCGTCTGTGCTTAGCTCTTGACTCAGGACGGCCATAATTTCCCTTGTCATATCTACTAAGGAATGATCCTCCAATTTGCGCGGGCGTGGTAAATCGACACGGAACTCGCGTACAATACGTCCCGGGCGTGGTGAGAAGACCAGCACGCGGTCGCCAAGCGCCACCGCCTCACGCACATTATGGGTGACGAACAAAACCGTCTTGCGTGTTGCTGCCCAGATCGACTCTAGCTCGGTATGCAAACGGTCGCGGGTTAGGGCATCCAATGCTCCGAAGGGCTCGTCCATAAGCAGTATCGCAGGATCGATCGCCAGCGCCCTGGCGATGGCAACGCGCTGGCGCATGCCGCCAGAAAGTTGATGCACGTAGCTGCGCTCGAAGCCTTTCAAATGCACCAGTTCAATAAAATGCCTGGCTAACGCGGTGCGCTCTTTTTTACTCATACCGGCCTGGCGCAGGCCAAACTCGACATTTCGCTGTACGTCCAGCCATGGGAACAGCGCCGCCTCCTGGAACAACAGCACGCGGTCCGTACCCGGGCCGCTGACTTTGCGTCCATCGGCCCAGATACTGCCACTACTTGCCGGCTCAAGGCCGGCGATAATGCTGAGCAATGTTGACTTGCCACAGCCGCTGGGTCCAAGCAAGCAGATGAACTCGCCGGCTGCCACGTCAATATCTACCGGACGCAGCGCCTCGACTAAGCCGCTGCGTCCCGCGAAGAACTTGGTCACGCCCTCGATCCTTAACGGAATGCCCCCGGGCGTTTGCTGGCCATTGCTGGCAGCATGTTCAGCGTTCTTCGCGTTGCTTGCACTGATCGTTGATTGGAAAAACATGGTATCGTCCTCTCTCGTGATCTGGCCTGAGTACCTATGATCCTGAGACTGCCGCCAATCCCTTGGATGTGAGCACCTGGTTGAGCGGCCCCAGGTAATAGATGCCGGTCAGATCAGGGTTGCTCTTCAGGAATCCCAGCGCATAAGCCCTATCCGCCTGTGTCGACACCGAACTGCTCAGTGGGTCATATGTGATGGTCAGATAGCTCAGAGCCTGAGTGATTTCAGCGCTCTTCAGGCCCTTACCCGCGATCTTGATCAGTTCGTTGTTGATGTAGGTCGCCGCCTCTGTTGGATTGCTCTGGATGTACTGGATAGTGTCAACATGGGCTTGCAGGAACTTGTTGACAATGTCAGGATGCGCGTTGAGGAATGCGGTACGCACAATGACTTCGGTTGTGCTGAATACTCCACCCGGCCATAGCGTGCGCTCATCGATAAAGCGTGACCCACCGTCTTCTACCACGAGTCGTGTAGCATAAGGCTCTGGTACCCAGGCAGCGTCGATCTTGCCTTCTTTGAAGAGGGTCAGGGTTGTAGAGTTATCTGTTGGGACGATCTGTACAGTTCCGCCCTTATCCTGTGGAGTCAATCCATTTTCCTTGAGGTAGTAGCGCAACGATACGTCCTGCGTGCCGCCGAGCTGAGGATCAGCGATCTTCTTACCGCTCAGGTCCTTCGCGGTATGAATATTCGCGGCGGGCCGTACAATGAGCGAAGCTCCACCGCTCGCGGCTCCCGCGATGATGCGCAGCGCCTGGCCATGGCTCTGCACAAAGCCGTTCACCGCCGGGCTTGGTCCGACATAGCCGATATCGATATCACCCGCGAAAAGCGCCTCGATCTCGGCAGGACCGGCGTTAAAAATCTTGGATGACAACTTGACGTTTGATCCCAGCTCTTGCTGGAATGTGCCGCGCGCTACGCCTACTAAGGCGACAGCGTGGGTGATGTTGGGGTAATAGGCCAGGTTCAACGTTACCGGCCCGCTACTACTGTTGCCGTTACTACTGGTACCCTGAGAGCCACAGCCGGCAAGCGCCAGGGCAAGCATGATAAAAAGCCCGATAACTTGCAAATAACGCTTCATAAACTAGTTCTCCTTTTCTTCTTAATCCCTATCGACGAGATGGTTGAAACAGTAACCCCGGCAGCCTTCATCACTGCACTTCTAAAGGTTCCTGCTCGCGAAGCGATTCCGCCCGGGTCAGCAATACCTGAGCCAGCGTCTGGCTCTTTTCGCCAGGTACCAGTTGCGCCTCCAGCAGGAGAGATTCGCCACCGATTTCGGCGATCTCCACTGCTAAGACCTGGAATTGTTCCAGGACAGCAGGCGACATTGGCAAAGCCCAGGCGGAATCATGCAGCAATACAGCTCCTAAGCGTTTTAACTTCCTCCAGACGAAGACACGACGAGAACTTGGCTCGTGCGGCACCTTGTAGAGGAACAACAACCAGGTGTTCAAGAAAAGCACCTCCGCAGCTTCAGGCTACTTCAGCTTTCTTGCTTTTCGAGGAACTCATCAGAATTTCTGCCGTCCCTATGAATTCCCCTCGCTTGTATGTAACTATAGTTACTTTCACTTGCTGAAGTATACCCAACATTTAAAAAGTTGTCAAGGGAGTTGCCCTGAAAAAGGGCCACTAATGGGCAGATTTATTAAGCAGATCAATCTTCACGACGCAAAAAGCAAGATATGATGTAACTATAGTTACATCATTGTGTTTTTGTCCATCTCTCAAGGTGGAGGCATTTCCTATGGAGATGGGGGGATCTCTCATAGGAAATACCTCGTTAGGAGAGGACGGGAATGTTTTTTTCTACTACGGCCCCTGGCTCACCTGCCTCCTTTGCAGGAAAGGACACCGGATTTGAAATAAGGATGACTCGTCAACAGGTCATCACTTTGAAACCTCAGCTTCGTTAAGTAAACAATAACATAAAAATGCTATTCCTTCAAGTTATTTGTTATATTCTTTTGTGTTATAACAACATTGATATGGATGAAGTCACTTATCATTCTTAAGGTTTATGTATTTCATTACTGGAGGTTATAATCCCATAAGAAAATGGCATGATTTGTATGAAATCCATTGCTTTCATGGGGCCAGGTATGCATAATAGAAGAGGAATAAGCAACGAGTTGAGAGGAATAATGCTATGAATCTCTACCATTTACGTGTCTTCATGACGGTAGCCGAGCACGAACATATCACAAGAGCGTCTGAAGAGCTGATTCTGAGCCAGCCGGCTGTCACGAAGATTATTCAGAGCCTGGAACACGAAGTCGGACTTGAACTGATTGAGCGGCATGGCAGGCGCATTGTCCTGACGCATGCCGGGCATTTGCTGCATAGATACGCCCGCCGTATGTTCGCGTTAGAGCGCGAGATGGAAGAGGCGCTTGCTGCCTTGAAGGATATAGAGAGCGGCGAGATTACGCTCGCAGCCAATACCACGACCGGAGTATACCTGTTGCCTCCCATCGTGGCGCGTTTTCGCGCTCGTTATCCCCAGGTGGCTCTGCACATCAATATCCTGAATTCGCACGAAATCGTCGAACAGATATTGAACTGGAACCTGGATTTTGGATTGGTCGAGAGCGATCCTGCGACCCTGCCGGAAGGCTTGAAGGTCGATATATTCGCCTACGATGAACTGGTGATGGTGGTAGCGCCGCAACACCGCTGGAGTCGATTGCCTGCCTTGAAACCGGAAGCATTACGTAGTGAAGAACTGGTGTTGCGCGAGCAGGGAAGCGGCATTCGCGAGGTAATCGAACATGCCTTGCTCCAGCATGGTGTGCAGGTTAGTCCGCTATTGACCATTCCCGATAATGAGGCTATTAAGCAGATGGTAATGAGTGGTGTAGGAGCAGCAATCCTGTCCAGGCTCACAGTGCAGCGAGAGCTGGCCTCCGGTGACCTTGTACACGTTCCGATCAACGGATTGGAACTGCATCCCCAGCTGAGCCTGATACGACGTATCGATAAGCAGCTTTCACGCGCGGCCCAGGCTTTCTGCGCTCTTCTGAAGCCCCCAGACAAGGAAATACCTGAACTCCAGCAGGCTACGGAGATAGCTAAGGATGATGAGGCTGAACAAGCATACAGAACGACCGGCAAATCTTGAGCTTACCGGTCGTTTTATATGCTTGCTCAGCCTCAAATTTTGCTATTTTTCAATAGGAACACCGATGAGGCTGCCCCATTCGGTCCAGGAACCGTCGTAGTTCTTCACATGAGGATAGCCCAGCAGGTAGTGCAGCGCGAACCACGTATGGCTGCTGCGCTCACCAATGCGGCAATAGGCAATGACTTCTTTATCGGGGGTCACGCCTTTACTCCCGTAAATTTGGCGCAACTCATCCGCCGATTTGAATGTTCCATCCTCGCGTACTGCCGTGCCCCACGGAATATTGGCCGCGCCCGGAATGTGACCACCGCGCTGCGCGCCCTCCTGCGGCAGGTTGGCCGGCGCCAGCAACTCGCCGCTATACTCGCCGGGGGAACGTACATCAACCAGCGCAACATTACTCTTGCCAATCTCAGCGAGAACCTGGTCGCGCAAGGCACGAATATCAGTCCTGGGTTCCGATGCATGATAGGTTGTGGGTGGATAGCTTGGAACCTCGGTCGTGATTTCGCGTTTGTCGGCCAGCCATTTAACGCGGCCACCGTCTAGCAGGCGCACATCGTTGTGGCCGTAATACTTCAGAATCCAGAACGCCCAGGCCGCGAACCAGTTATTGTTGTCGCCATACAGGACGATGGTGGTATCATTGCTGACCCCGGCGCGTCCCAGAAGCTCTTCCAGGTGTTCCTTGCTCAGCGGAGCGCGCACCACCTGATCTTGCAATTCTTTCTTCCAGTTGAACCCCACGGCTCCTGGAATGTGTCCCTGATCATAGGCTGCCGTATCAACATCAACCTCAATCAAACGAACATTTGGATCGTGTAAATGCGCCTCTACCCAGTCGGCATCTACCAGGGCCTCTGGATGGGCGTACCCCTTGTCTTCAGCCATGACAACTCCTTCCATAAAACAATAAAATAGGTGTATCTGCGTCAAGTGGAATGATACTTGACAACTCTGCTTTACTTTGTCAACAATACCATATTTCCAACGTTTCTTCAAGCAAAAAATGGTTAAATTTTGACAACCTCTGCGGTAGTACGCATTTCTGATTGCGCTTTCTTCGATAAAGCGACGCCACGCAACGCGAGCATGGCATACATGCCTGCGCCTATCACAAGTATACCCGTTACCGTAAACACCATATCCAGCGGCCCGAATGTCAGATGGAGCAGCGAGATACGCAAACCGCGCAGGGTAGTGCTGACCAGGTAACCCGCGCCAGCTGCTGAAGCCATCGATGCCAGGGTAATGCTTGGCGTCATTACCGATGAGATGCGCCCGACAAACTGCCGGGGAGTCGTGTGTAGCAAAAGCGGCCCCACGGTCACATTAATCCCCGCATTCGATGCGCCGAGCATGAAGAACATGATCAGACCGGGAATAAAGCTCGTCAGGCGCGAGAATATGACCATGAAAAGGCCCCAGGCAATCAATGAAAATGCGAGTACGCGCGCCTCTCCCAGGCGATGGGCTAGCAGCACCAGCGCGAAGGAAGCGGAGATAACCCCCGCACCAAAGGCAGCGCCGAAGAGATGGCCTGCCCAAACCAGAGCAGCGCGAAGTTGCGATTGATGAGAAGGTTCGTTTTCATACATACCCCCCTGTTGCTCATGTACGGTTTAGAGACGCCAGTAGGAACCCTGCTCACGCTGTAGCAGGTGTTCTCCGATCATCTCGCGTCGCAGCGTGGCCGAGTCAGGGTGATAGCGCTGGAGTATTTCGTTCACCTGCGCTTCGGAGTAGCGCACTCCCGGCTCAAACTGTTGAGCCAGCCATTTCAGAATCACCGAGCGTTTCTTGCGACTGGCCGGTATCTCCTTCAGGCGTGTTCCTTCAAAGAAGTCTTTAAGTACCTTGCGCTCAAAGGCATCACCCTCGACATTATCGACCAGCGAGGCCATTTTCTCTGAGGAGAGCAACCCCTTGCTCGTATCGCGCAACGCTTCGGCATTGAGCCGGTAGATATGAATGTTGCCCTCGGTACGCATGCCTACCAGATTCAGTTCTTTCAACCGGGCCAGGTGATGTGACACGGTCGGCGCTTTCAATTGCAGCAGGGCGGCCAGTTCTTCTACGCTGTGCTCGCGTGTCGCCAGAATGCCCAACAATTTGAGTCGTGTTTCATCGGCCAGCACTTTGAAAAATTGCAGCAGCGCTTCAAAGTCTTCTTGCGGCATGTTCTCCATCCTTTTTTATCTACATCTAATTAGATTTATATCTACATAGAAGTATATCTAATTGCTTTGGAAAAGTCAAGCGCACAGGGCTATTGCATCCCTGTGATTCATCAGGTAAGATACGTCCGGGGCTTGAAAGCTCCTGTAGGGACAGCGGTTCGTCCCTGTCCTGGCTGGAGTCCTGGTTTGAAAAAGAAAGAGTAGGAAAATTATGGATGTAATGGCAACGATTACGATTGAATTCTTTTCAGATACAGAGGGGCATCTCAAAATCCTGGAACACCAGTTGAAGCAGATACACGATGTGGGGGTAGAGCTGATTGAGCCAAGGGATGCCACGGCTCCTGCCCTGGTGGCCATCGGCATAAAGCACAGCGGAGAGCGGGCTGCGCAGGCCACCCGGCAGGTAGCGCAGACCCTTTATAACTTCTTGCACGACGAGAGCAGCCCGGCAGGTCAGAAGCAGATTCTCCTGTTTACCATCGAGGGAGATCGTGTTGATATCGAGCCTCTATCCGTCCAGGACATTGAGAACATTATTCTGGCGGCTAAAACGGGTGAAGAATAGCGTTACGACTTTGATAGAATATGTATCGCTTTTCCCAGGGCATTCTCGGCGCTCTCTTCCAATGCCTCGCTCAAGCCGGGATGAGCATAGAGAATTTCGCTGAGGTCGGTCAGCGTCGCGCCCATCTCGATGGCAAGCGCCGCCTGTCCGATCAGGTCACCAGCGCGCGGCCCAACCAGGGTCACGCCCAGTAAGGCGCCATCGTCCGCGTTTGCCACGACGAACGCGGCCCCATTATCAGTGCCAAGCGTCAGAGCGCGGCCATTGGCGGCCAGTGGAAAACGACCGCTGACGATAGTATAACCGGTGCCGGTTGCTTCACTCGCCGAAAAACCGGCAGTAGCAAATTCGGGTGTCGTGTGAACAACAAGCGGCGTCACAAGCGGGGCAAATTGCACGCGCTGGCCGGAGAGCACTTCAGCGGCCACTTTTCCCTGTTTGATGGCAATCGTTGCTAGCGCCTGCCCCCCCGTACAGTCTCCAACGGCGTAAATAGAAGGAATATTACTTTGCTGCATGGAGTTGACAGAGATGCCGCCATTGACCGTCGTTTCAATTCCGGCAGCATCCAGGTGCAGGCCCGCGGTATGCGGGGAAACGCCCTGCGAAATCACAATCGGGCGATCATCGATGGCCTCGATAGTTGCCTTTGTCGTTGCCTGTACTCCCAGTTTGCGCAATCCTGCTTGAACGAGTCGTAAGGCCGCCGGATCAGCGTTCGCGAGTATTTGCTCGCCAGGCGAGTAGAGTTTAACACTGACTCCCAGTCTTGCGAAGAGGGTAGCGAGTTCCAGGGCGATGTAATCATGGCCGAGAATGCTGAGCGACGCGGGCAATTCTGGCAATGCCAGCGCCTGTTCAGGTGTCAAAATCTGCTTCCCGTCAAAAGAGTAATCGCCAATCCGGGCCGGATCGGCTCCGACCGCGAGAACACAATGCTCGAATTTGAAGCGATGGGAGCCATATTCTCCCTCGACGCGTACTTCCCGGTTGTTGATGAACCAGCCAATGCCCTGTACATAGTCGATATGGTTGCCGGAGACTAAACGACGCACACCCTCAGCCAGGCGATCGACGATGCCCTGTTTCCATGCCTGCATGCTGGTCCAGTCGAAAGAGACGGTTTCGGCATGAATGCCCATAGCGGCGAGGTCGTCCGAGCGGGCCTGCTCGTACCGCTCGCTGGACGAGAGCAGCGCCTTGAGTGGGATGCAGCCACGCAGCAAACAGGTACCCCCAGCCGGACCCTGGTCGATCAATGTGACGTGGTGTCCCAGCTGGGCAGCGCGTATTGCCGCGACGTAGCCACCCGGACCCGCGCCGAGAACCAGGACATTGACTGCTGTGGTAACATCTCCAACAACCATGAGTATTTCCCTTCCAGTGTTTTAGACCATATCTAGCATCAACTGCTGCGGATTTTCTACCAGCTCTTTGAAACGCGCCAGGAATGCTCCTGCCATCGCCCCATCGATCAGGCGGTGGTCAAACGAGAGCGTCAGGGGCAGCATTGGGCGTACTACCACAGCGCCGTCCTGCACCATCGCCTTATCCTGCAATTTGCCTACCGCCAGGATAGCCGCTTCGGGTGAATTGATGATCGGTGTACCGCTGCTGCCGCCGAAACTACCCACGTTGTTCAGTGTAAATGTGCCGCCGCTAAGCTCCGACAGCGAGAGCGTGCGCGCGCGCGCCCCCTCTACCAGGTGTTCGAGCGTGCGAGCAACCTCCAGCAGCGTGAGGCGATCCGCATTGCGCATCACGGGCACAAGCAATCCTTCGGGGGAAGCAGTGGCGATACCGATGTGGTACGCGCGTTTATAGATGATCTCGCGTCGCTCCTCATCAAAGCTCGCATTGAAGATCGGAAACTCTTTGAGTACAGGGATCAAGAGCTTGATGAGCAGGGGTAGATAAGTCAGGCGAACGCCGCGCTTTTCTGCCGTGGGCGTCAGTGATTGGCGCAGGGCTTTGAGCGCCCCGCCATCCACCTCGTCGAATGCTGAGGCGTGCGGAATGCTACGCCACGCGCGTTCCATATGTTCGGCGATGCGTTTGCGCAGGCCCGTCAACGGCTGGCGCTCCTCGACAGTAGCTGGCTGGAACTTCTCCTGCGCGGATGGTTGTACCGGCTGCCCCGCTTGAGAAGGTAACTGTGCCGGCTGCAGTTCTGTCGGTGGTGCAGAGGAAGCGGGATGTGTAGATGCGATTCTACCGCGTTCAGCAAAAGCACGCACATCCTCGATGGTGACACGTCCATTGGGCGCGGAGGCCGGCACCTGAGCGAGGTCGATGCCGAGTTCAAACGCCAGTTTGCGCACGGCGGGCGCGGCCAGGACACGCTGCCTGGATGCAGGCGTTTGTTGTGCCGCTGCCGGTTCTCCAGAAACAGAAGCTGGAGCCGTAGCCGTGGCCCCATTGCTTTCAGTAGCGGTCGGACCGGTAGTCTTTGCCGGAGAAGGCGTTTCAAAAGTAATTAACACCTCGCCCACTTTCGCAACCTGGCCATTCGGGACGCGAATCTCAGAAACACGCCCTGCCACCGGTGAGGGGATTTCGACAATCGCCTTATCGGTCTCTACTTTCACCATCGTCTGATCCTGCTTCAGCATATCACCCGGCTGGATGAGCCATTCAACGATTTCGGCCTCATGCATACCCTCGCCGAGATCCGGCAGTTTGAATTCGGAAATCGTGCTGGAAATACTTGATGTTTGTGCGTTGTTCATGTACTATCTTTTCCTCTGCGTAGTTTCAGGCAACCGGCGCCTCTTTACGATGCGAGATGATCCTGCTATATTCTATCATTGCCGGGCATCTTAGTGAATGGAGTGTATATGAACGAGGCAGAATTTCAAGACGTCAGTGTTCAAGACCGGAAGGTTATCTCCCAGAAGAATTGCGACGCACTCACGCTGATAAGCCACTTTGTTTGATCATCCTGGCACAAAAGCAAGCGCCTGCTTCTTAAGATTCTTCCTGCCTGTTGCTGATGCGTTGTAAGTGACGCACGGGCTTATACGCTACATGCGGGATAAGCTGCGTATCCATATTGTGCAAGCGTTCGCGTTTGAGTTCTTCCAGCATCGCATCAAGGTTTCGATAACGCAGTGCCGGATTCTTCTTTTGCACCAGCGATGGATATGGCTCCGTAGTGCGCTCCCGGACGAGTGCAGGCATCACAGGCAGCGTATCTCTTTCAATGGGTTCCCTTTTCAGCACGGAAGATAGGTCTTGCTTGCCCGTATCTCGTGCCTGCATGACCTGCTGCGCAGCCTGATCGGTAGATGAGAACCGGGTGGATTGTTCACCGCGAAAGAGGGCCTGGAGAAAATACGAAACTTTCTGTAGCATAATGCCTCCCTACCACATGTATCAAAACGCTTCAATGCTACTCATCAATATTCATTATACTGGCAGGACCAAATCCACTGTATTCACCCATGAGAGCTGCGCATTGACCTGGGTACTGGAACCGCTCGCTTCTACCTCATATGTTTCAATCCCCAACGGGCATCCCAGGCCATTTAACCCTCACCTGCCCGACGAGGTCGAAGAACGATAAGGAATGGCCTCGTCACGCTTCTGGAAGAGAACAGACGCAGAGGTTGATGTGTACCTCTTGACAGACTATCCCGGCAAGGGCTAAGGTATCCCTCAATGATATATCCATATTCGATGTATAAACAGAGATCTTCAGATAACTGCATTACCTGGCTAACTTTGAAAGGATTCGCATGAAACCATTCACTTTCCCTTTTGTCCTGGCGGCTGATGCTGCGATTGACCTCCAACTCCATACCATTTACAGCGATGGCACCTGGACGCCCGCGCAACTCATCGACTACCTGATAAGTGAACAGTTTGCTCTGGCTGCGATTACCGATCATGATCGTCCCGATACCGCCGCGGAACTGCTACAGCTTGCGGCGGAGAAGCAGTTTCCCCTCTTGACTGCTGTGGAAATAAGCGCCTCGTGGAGAGGCGAGCCGAACGATGTTCTCTGCTACGGTTTCGATCCGCACCAGAACGCGTTGCAGGAGTTGGCGCAGGATATCGCGCACCGCCAGCGCGAGAACACTCGGGAGGTCTGTGAAAACCTTCGCAAAACTGGTATCTCCTTCCCAGACCCGCGCGAACTGGATGCGATCCTGGCCCAACCGAGCGCGCAACAGCCACACTCGCTGGTGGCCCTCTTAAAAAAGCTGGGCTACGGCACAGGCGAAACCTCGGCTGGCCAGCTCATCACGGACGCCGGTTTCTTGTGGGTCACCAAAGATCTGGCCGAGGTCTGCGACGCAGTTCACCGGAGCGGCGCGGTTTGTCTCATCGCCCATCCTGGCCGGGGCGATGGCTATACCAGCTTCGATGCTCGCCTGCTTGACGAGCTCCGGCAGGAGGTTCCCATTGATGGTTTCGAGGTCTATTATCCTGCCCACACACCGGAGCAGGTGATTATGTATCGGGAATATGCTCAGGCCCATCAGTTACTGACGAGTTCCGGTTCAGACTCCCATGGTCCAGAGAAGAAACCCATCAAATATCGAGCCGGGTTGAGCCAGAAGCTGCTGGAACGCCTGGGGATTCGGATCAGGTAGAAGACTTCCCGGCTGTCGCGGTACAGATCTGGGCGCAAGCTCCCGCACTGTAAGGATGAAACCTCACATTTTACGCCCATGGCCCCGGTTGGACCAGCCGCGATCTACGTGAAAGGGCGGCGACTCAGCCGAGTTCCTGGGCCAGTCCGATGAGCAGTCCTTCCGGTCCGCGGATGTAGCAGAGCCGGTACACGTCCTGGTACTGGACTACTTCGCTGCTGACCAGCTCTGCGCCGTGCTTGCGGAGCCGGACGAGCGTATCGTCGATGTCGTCGACGGCAAACATGACGCGCAGGTAGCCCAGAGCGTTCACCGGAGCGTTCCGGTGATCGGCGATCACGGGAGGCGTGATAAATCGCGAGAGCTCGAGCCGGCTGTGGCCGTCTGGCGTGCGCATCATAGCGACCTCCACGCGCTGGTCGCCCAGTCCGGTGACGCGCCCTGCCCACTCGCCTTCTACCATGGCTCGCCCTTCGAGCTCGAAGCCGAGCTCAGCGAAAAAAGAGATAGCGGCATCGAGGGATTCCACCACGATACCGACGTTGTCCATTCGTTTAAGCGCCATGTGTCCATTCTATACTGCATCGTTCGTCCTGTCAACGAACGGAGACCAGGACGCGGGGCTTACCCATGCTAGCGAGAACCCACTCAGATTGACCGCCTTCCCTATCGTCTTTCGTGGCAAGAGCGGCTGGCTCGCAATGCCTGTCCTCCCATTGCTGGTCGGGTGACGATTAACTTGTTCGGCGTCCCAGAAGCCTTTGCTGCCTCGCCTGGTCTGGCATCAGCCTAACCCTGCTTCGAGCAGCATACCGGGCCCCCTCCTCGGAAAGGTGTGCCTCTGCGAGTGTCTCCACGTGCCTTCTTTGTCCGCTTTTCCCTGATCCCACACTGACTCAGAGGAGGGTCCACCCATTCTGGTACTCGCGTGGAGCGACATCCTTTCCTGTCCTGAGCAGTTCTTTGCTCCACAAGGAGGGATACTCATGAAGTCTGATCGTTTCCAGCCGTTTCCTTGGTCCATGCTTCTGCTCCCCAATGCTCAACCGCTTTCCCCTGAGCAAACCGCAGGATATCTATCGTTTCTCGCTCAATCTTTTTGCCCTCTGGATGAGTGCTCCGCCACCGGAGGCGTACAACCACTCGATCACTTTCTACAATGACATCTTCAATCGTGACACGGAGGTTGGGTAAGGACTTTCTGGCACTCAGAACAATCTGTTTGAATTCCTCGGACCCACTGACATCGAGCCAGGGTGGCCTCTGATGGTCCACATAGTCAGGAGAGAAGAGGGAGCCGACCTCAGAAAGATCGCCCGTATTAAACATTTCGACGATCTTTTGTATGTTCACCTTATTTGCATGTGGAGCATTTAGCATACGTTTCTCCCCGTGCTTTCTTTCTACGTACTCCTAAGCTGATCATATCATCGCACACCTTGTCAGGACAAGAGAAGATGCCGCTCCACGCGAGTACCAGAATGGGTGGAATATCTTTCTTTTGGCTCGATCCCTCTCTGTGACTGCCGCCTCTCTTGAGGGCAACATCTCGCTGTGGGCAGCTTGCTCCCGCTCACTCAGCGATTAGCTCTTCAACAACCTCGTTGCGCAATTCGCAGGCCCAACGGGCATCCCAAGCCATTTAGCCAACGAACGACCCCGCGAGGGGCCAGAACCACCGAAGGTTTCAATCCCCAACGGGCATCCCAAGCCATTTAGCCCCAGGTGACGCCGGTGCCAGGGATCAGCAGGCCGGGGTTTCAAGCGCAATGACGCGGCGCGTCAGACCCGAGCATGAAAAAAGGTATATACTAACAAACGAAGAAAGCGACGAGGCGAGATCGATCGGGATTGGTACACCCAAGTCCGTGTTTCAAGCTGATCCCGGTGCATCCAGTAGACCCGAGTGTCGCCACGGGACTACCCGTGAGCACGAGCAGGAACCTTGTCCGTTCCGCCGCACCGCTCGTCGCCTTCTCTTCTCTTGAACTCCATCGAAGTATAGCAGAAAGGAACGACCAACGCAATGCAGGTACTCTATCCACGCTGTGCCGGGCTGGATGTCCACAAGAAGACGGTGGTGGCCTGCCTCATGCTGACCTCGGACACCGCTCAGGTTTACAAAGAACTGCGCACCTTTGCCACCACCACTGCCGGGTTGCTGGCCTTAAGCGACTGGCTCAGCAGCCAACACGTCACGCATGTCGCTATGGAGTCGAGCGGTGTCTATTGGCGGCCCGTCTTTAACCTGCTGGAAGGCCTCTTCATCGTGATCCTGGTCAACGCTCAGCACATGAAAGCCGTTCCAGGTCGCAAGACCGATGCCAAAGATAGTGAATGGATCGCCGAGTTGCTGCGCCACGGCCTGCTCAAAGCCAGCTTTATTCCTCCCCAGCCCATTCGCGATCTGCGCGACCTGTTGCGCTATCGCAAGACCCTGGTCTATGAGCGCTCGCAAGAAGTCAACCGGCTCCACAAGCTCTTAGAGACCGCCAACATTAAGCTGGCTTCGGTCGCTTCCGATATCCTGGGCAAAAGTGGTCGCCGCATGCTCGACTGCCTGCTGGAGGGCCTCAGTGATCCCGAAGCGCTTGCCGACCTGGCGCGTGGCTCCCTGCGCGGCAAGATCGCTCAATTGCGCGAGGCGCTGGATGGACGGGTCGATGCCCATCATCGCATCCTGCTGCAGCAACTGCTGGCCCATATCGACTTCCTCGAACAGAGCATGCAAACCCTGCTGGCGGCCATTGAGAGTCGCTTGCTGCCTTATGAGCAGGCCATGCAGTTGCTGCTGAGTATCCCCGGCATCCAGCGCATCACGGCGGCCACCATCGTGGGCGAAATTGGCGTCGATATGACTCGCTTCCCCTCGGCCAAGCATCTGGCCTCCTGGGCCGGCGTGTGTCCGGGCAATAAGCAGAGTGGCGGCAAACGGCTCAGCGGCAAAGCTACGAAGGGCAATCCACGCCTGCGGGCGGCCTTAGCGGAAGTCGTCTGGGTCATCTCGCATATGAAGGACAATTATCTCTCGGCGCAGTATCATCGACTGGCCCGTCGCATCGGCAAATCGCGGGCGATTGTGGCGGTCTCCCATAGCCTGCTGGTGATCATCTATCATGTGCTGCGTGAGCAGAAGCCCTATCGCGATCTCGGTTCCCCCTACTTTGAGACGCTCGATCAGCAACAACAGCGCAGCCGGGCCATTCAACGGCTCGAAGCCCTCGGCTACTCCGTCACCTTACAGGCTCGACAACAGGAGGTGCCTGCCTAAGCGTGTCACTTACCTGCTCGCCTGCCTCCTTGTTCACTCCAGCTCCTCGCTGTGGGTGCTTTTGTGCTGCCTTTTTTCCTCTCTGCTCATCCTCCAGGCATTTTTCGCAGGAATCCCCAACGGGCATCCCAAGCCATTTAGCCATACTCCGGCTGTCATTCCCATTGAACGAGCAAAAGTTCGTTTCAATCCCCAACGGGCATCCCAAGCCATTTAGCCGGTGCGCCACACTGCGGGCAGGCTCCGACTTGTGTCGTTTCAATCCCCAACGGGCATCCCAAGCCATTTAGCCGGTCATACCCGAGCGGGTTGTTGCTAAAGATGAGTTCGTTTCAATCCCCAACGGGCATCCCAAGCCATTTAGCCGAAACACCTGCCATTGTTTGATACGCCGCGACCACACTACAGTTGCACTTGCAAAATCCCGGGAAGAGTCCCGGGATGCCTCTCTGTTGCTCATTGTACTCTCTGCTTCTGGTTCCGTCAACGGCCTCTTCCCGGGATGCTCTCACATCTCGTGCGTTTCT
>Ga0209810_1000473_pt1 | contig 88235 bp, 79 predicted proteins | sample Coa_R1_7_FD_187159 | JGI IMG/M metagenome (GOLD analysis project Ga0209810, IMG submission 187159) | Surface soil microbial communities from Centralia Pennsylvania, which are recovering from an underground coalmine fire - Coalmine... | ecosystem: Environmental > Terrestrial > Soil > Unclassified... | reverse complement strand
GGGCGGGACGAGCTGGAGACTATTGTGGGCTCCGCGGCCTACGCGCTCAGCCACTTCGAGATGGACTCCGAGTGGCGCTACATCCTCGCGGAGCACATGCGGACAGAAGCGGGGCATGGCTGGGGATATATCCAACAGGCGAACCGCATTGACCCGAGCCGCGATCACTCCCAGCCGGACCCGGAGTTCATTGAGCGGTACGGACTGACGCCGCGGCTAGAGCACCAGGCCCTGATGCGCCGTGACTTCCTGAGCTATATCTTCGCAGGGAACCTCTGGCCGTACGGGCATGTCACTGCGGCGACCATTCAGAGCATCCTGATCACTACTCCCCAGGTGCTGGAGTTCGAGCATCGCGTGGTGGAGGCGGAGGAGCGAGAGCACCACGATGCGGCGCTGCAGAAGATTCACGACTACGTGTGGGAGCTGATCGAGCGGTATGGCGAGGACTACGTGCGCAAGCGGATCGCGGAGATCGATGCAGCAGCGCTCAACAGCCGCTCTCGCACCATCTTTGATCCACCACGGCGGGAGTTTCTGCGCAAGTACTTCAACACGACTTTTGAGAACGTTGTCAAGTTCCACGAATGGCGGGAGTATCTGTACTTGAACGTGTTGGGCTTTCCGCCCGAGCCGGTTTACATCAAGAACTGGCCGGCAGAGATCCCTCAGCCAAGCCCGGCTGTGGTTTAGGAGGTATCTAGCGAGTTGGCTAACGGAGTGTGCATGATGAGCACGCTACGGGTAGATCGCGAGGGAGGGCACTATGGCAGACTTGCGCGGAGTGGGCAAGCGCATCACCTACTCGGATGACAATCCCGTTGCGAATTGGGTGCGTGACCTGCGCCGCCGGCTTGATGCCCACAAGCGGGAGCCGCGGGACCAGGCGGAGCGGGAGCTGCTCGCGCGGTGGCTGGGCTACCGGGGGCGGGACGAGCTGGAGACTATTGTGGGCTCCGCGGCCTACGCGCTCAGCCACTTCGAGATGGACTCCGAGTGGCGCTACATCCTCGCGGAGCACATGGGAACCGAGGCGGGCCACGGCTGGGGCTATATCCAGCTCGCGAACCGGATCGACCCGAGCCGTGACCACTCGCAGCCGGACCCGGAGTTCGTCGAGCAGTACGGCTTGCGCCCGCGCCTAGAGCATCAGGCCCTGATGCGCCGCGACTTTCTGAGCTACCTCTTCGCAGGGAACCTCTGGCCCTACGGTCCCTGCACCGCGGCCACGATCCAGAGCATCATGATCACCACGCCGGAGGTGCTGGAGTTCGAGCGCCGGGTGGTGGAGGCGGAGGAGCAGGAACACCACACGGCGGCGCTGCAGAAGCTGCACGACTACGTGTGGGAGCTGATCGACCGTTACGGCGAGGACTACGTGCGCAAGCGGATCGCAGAGATCGATGCAGCAGCGCTCAATAGCGGATCGCGCATCATCTTCGATCCGCCGCGGCGGGACTTCCTGCGCAAGTACTTCAACGTGCCGCTGGAGAACGCGACGCGCTTCTTCGAGTTCCGTGAGTACCTGTACCTGAACGTGCTGGGCTTCCCGCCCGAGCCGGTGCACATCAAGACTTGGCCGGCGGAGGTCCCTCAGCCGAGTCCGGCGGCTGTCTAAGGCGGCTTCCTGGCCGTCTGGCGGCACGGTGGCTCCGATGGAAATGAAATAAGGGAGCCGCGGTGCTGTCAGGCGGCCGGGCCCTTCCGCATTCTACAGAGGACCGTCGGCCTGTAGGAGGGCGCTATGGCGGGGACATGGGTGCGGTGGGTCGCTATCGCTGTCCTAGGCGCAGGACTGGTCGCCTGTGGCGAGCCGCAGCCCGGCCCGAGCACTGGGGCGGCGGTGCCCAGCGCGGCCGGCGCCGCCGATGCTGTGGTGGCAGGTCAGGCGCCGGTGCGTCTGGCGGCGAGCCAGAACGTGACGTCCAATATCATCGTCTGGCTGGCACACGAAGTCGGACTGTTTGCGAAGAACGGGGTGAACGTCGACCTCCAGAGTATCAATGCCACGACCGCGATCAAGGCCCTGGTAGCTGGCCAGCTCGATGGGGTGCTCCTCGGAAGTCCGCATATACTCACCGCCCGCGCGGCAGGCTCCCCGCTCACCATCGTCGGGGTCTTCGTGCAGGTCGTTAACCAGCGGTTCGTCGTGCCGGCCGAGATCACTGCTGTGGAGCAGGTACGTGGCAAGACGGTCGGGGTGATCACAAAGGCCTCGATCAACGGGGAGGGGACTATCCGTGCCCTCCGCCTCTTCGGCTTGGAGCCCGGCCGCGACTACACGCTCGTGGAGACGGGCTCGGCGGGCACATTCGAAGCGCTCACGGGGCAGCTGTTGGCGCGCAACGTCCATGCTGCGGCGCTAGAGCCGAACTTCGCGCAGAAAGCGGTGACAGAGGGCTATCGAGAGCTGTTCGATCTGACGACGCTGGATCTCCCTGTGGCGGCGGCGTGCCTGGCTTTCAAGACTGACTATGTCCGTCAGTACCCCGATCAGATACAGAAGGTCGTCGATAGCTTGATCGAGTCGGTGCGCTATGCCCGCGAGCACCGAGCGGAGACGCAGGCCGCCTTCAGCAAGTACTTCCGGCTCACCGATCCAGCCGAGCTGGATGCCACCTACGACAACGTGGTTGGGCAAGTGCTGGCCAAGGTGCCCTACCCTAGCATCGAGCAGTTCCCCGGCACGCTGGAGGCGATGGCCTCTGAGGTCCCCGAGGTCCGGTCGATCGACATAGCGACGCTCATCGATCGCCGCTTTGTGGACGACGCCGTGCGGCGCGGCCTGACGAGCTACTAAAGCCGCCCCAGCCTCCGCGCTCTGCGCCCCGCAGCACCTGGCATCTGGACCCCACTGCTGCCCGTAAGCTCGGGGTGGGGTGCATGTCCCTTCGCTGCGTGTTTCGAGAGCTGCTTCGTCAGCGGCGTCCTCGTTGATCTACCGGCTGACTGCGCTTGGCTGAGCGGGGGAGAGGGGCCGTGGCGTGCGTCCTAGGCGCGGCGCGGGGAAAAGATGCTATACCACGGGTGCAGGGCGCCGCGCGGCAGCTAGGCGATGCGACGTTCCGGTATCTCTCGCTGCGCCGTGCGGATCCACGCTATCTAGCCGAGAGGTGCGATGCTCACTGACGGCATGCTCGAGATCGGGATCGACGTGGGCGGCACGTTCACCGATCTCGTGGCCGCGGACCGGGCGCGCGGCCAGCTGGCGATCCTCAAGGTGCCCTCCACCCCCGCCGACCACTCGCTCGGCATCGTCCAGGCACTGGCCCGGGCCGGGGCGGATGGCGCGCGGGTAGCCACGCTCGTCCACGGCACCACGGTGGCGACTAACACCATCCTCGAGCGCAAGGGGGCGCGCTGCGGGCTCATCACCACGCGCGGGTTCCGTGATGTGCTGGAGCTGCGGCGCCGCGACCGCCCGCACACCTATGGCCTGACAGGCTGGTTCGAGCCGCTGGTGCCCCGCGAGTACCGCCTTGAGGTCACGGAGCGGATCGATCCTCGCGGCCAGGTGCTCGTCCCGCTCGATGAGGACGAGGTGCGTCAGGCCGCGCGGGCGCTGCGCGGGATGGACGTCATCGTCATCAGCTTCCTCCACGCCTATGCGAATCCCCAGCATGAGCAGCGGGCGCGGGCGATCGTCGAGGCGGAGCTGCCCGAGGCGCGCGTGGTCCTCGGCTCCGAGGTGCTGCCCGAGTGCCGCGAGTTCGAGCGGACGAGCACCGCCGTGGTGAACGGCTACATCCAGCCGGTGGTCGCCCGTTACCTGACGGCGCTCGCCGGCCGCCTCCGCGAGCTGGGCTACCGCCGCGACGTGCTGCTCGTGCAGTCCAACGGCGGGGTGATGGCCAGCGCGCTGGCGCAGCGGGTGCCCGTGAACATGGTCTTCTCGGGGCCGGCCGCCGGCGTGGTGGCGGGCGCGTTCCTGGGGCAGCTGGCTGGCTTCCCCAACTGCATCACGACTGATATCGGTGGCACGAGCTGTGACGTGTCGCTCGTCGCCGAGGGCCAGCCGCAGTTCGCGGTCGAGAAGCTGGTCGAGTACGGGATCCCGATCCGCGTGCCGCACATCGATATCACGGCCATCGGCGCCGGCGGCGGGAGCATCGCCTGGATCGACCGCGGCGGGCTGCTGCGCGTCGGCCCCCAGAGCGCGGGCGCCGACCCGGGGCCCGCGGCCTACAACAAGGGCGGGGACGAGCCCACGGTGACGGACGCCCAGCTCGTGCTCGGGCGGATCAATCCCCAGCGGCCCATCGGCGAGGCGGCGGGCCCGGCGCTAGACCTCGCGCGGGCGCGCTGGGCCGTGCAGGAGCGCATCGCGCGCCCGCTGGGGCTATCGGTAGAGGAGGCTAGCCTGGCGATCATCAGCGTCGCCAACGCCAACATGGCCGGCAGCCTCCGGAGCGTCTCGGTGGAGCGCGGCCACGACCCGCGCGACTTCGTCCTCGTCGCCTTCGGCGGTGCTGGCCCGCTGCATGCTTGCGCGCTCATCCGCGAGGTCGACATCGGCGCTGCGCTCGTCCCACCCTATCCGGGCGTGACCTCGGCGCTGGGCTGCCTGCTGGCGGACTTCCGCCACGACTTCGTGCAGGCGGTGAACCAGCCGCTCGCGGCGCTGGACCTCGCCGCGGCCTACCGGCTCCTGGAGGAGCAGGAGGCCCAGGGCCGCGCGCTGCTCGCGGCAGAAGGAGCCGGCGAGCTACCCTGTACCGTCCTCTACGCGGCGGACATGGCCTATGAGGGCCAGATCCACGCGCTGCGCGTCCCGCTGCCGCGCCAGCAGCCGTCCTCCGTGGCGGCACTCCATCAGGCGTTCGAGGCCGCCTACCGCCGCGAGTACGGTCGGGCGCTGGAGGGCATGCCGGTGGTTGTCGTGAACCTGCGCACGGTCGTCATCGGCCAGCGGGAGAAGCTCACGCTCCCGTCGATCCCGGCACCCGCAACGGCTACACCGGAGGCGGCGCCGGTGGAGACTCGCCCCGTGTTCTTCGCCGAGGGGGCTGTCGCCACGCCCGTCTACCACCGCGACCTGCTGGCGCAGGGGATGCGGCTCGCCGGCCCCTGCATCGTGGAGCAGGCGGACACGACCCTCGTGATCGAGCCCGATATGGAGGGCAGGGTGGACCGCCTGGGCAACATCGTTATCCGGAGGAAAGCGCCATGACCGTCGATCCCACCACGCTCGCGGTCGTCCGGGGCTGGCTCCAGCAGATTGCCGATGAGATGGACACCGTGCTGGTGCGGTCGGCGTTCTCGACCGTGATCTCTGAACAGTACGACCGGGCGTGCGGCCTGTTCGAGGCCGACTCGGGCGGGACGATCGTGCAGGGCCGGACGGGGTTGCCGGTGTTCGTGGGCAGCATGCAGTTCGCGGTGCAGTCGCTCCTGCCGCGGCTGCGCCAGCGGGGTGTTGCCCCGGGCGACGTGTGGATGCTCAACGATCCCTATCTGGCGGGCACGCACCTGCACGACTTCAAGCTGGTGAAGCCCTTCTTCTGGGACGGACGGCTCATGCTGTATCTGGCCGCCACCGGCCACTGGATGGACGTGGGCTCGAGCCATCCCGGCGGCTGGAACCCCCGGGCGACGGAGATCCTCCAGGAGGGTATCCGCGTCACGCCGGTGCGCGTGGTCCGGCAGGGCCAGCTCGACGAGGACGTGCTCGAGCTGGTGCTCGCCAACGTGCGCCTGCCCGAGGAGGCGCGCGGCGACTTCGAGGCTAAGCTGAGCGCGCTCCACGTGGGCGAGCACCGCCTCACGGCGCTGTTCCAGCGCTACGGGCCAGCGACCATCATGGCCGCGATCGCGGAGCTGCGCCGGCGCTCGGCCGCCCACGTCCGCAGCTACATCGCCGAGATCCCCAATGGGACCTACCACTTCGTAGACCACCTGGACGACGACGGGATCACGGACGCGCCACTGCGTATCGAGCTGACGCTGACGGTCGCGGACACGGAGCTGACGTTCGACTTCTCGGGCTCCTCGCCGCCGTGCCGCGGGCCATACAACACGCCGGCGGCGAACACGATGACCGGCTGCTACATCGCCATCAAGCATCTCTTCCCCGACGTGCCGCTCAACGCCGGCGCGTTCGAGCCGCTGCACTTCGTGATCCCCGAGCACTGCTTCCTGAACGCCCGGTTCCCCCAGCCGCACGAGGGCTATCTCGACGTCATGTGCCGCGTCATGGATACGGTGCTGGGGGCAATGGCACAGGCTGTGCCCGAGCGCGCCGTGGGCGCGCCGTTCTCCACCCTGCCCATCTTCTCGCTGGCGGGCACGCACCCGGCGACCGGCAAGTACTATGTGACCATTCTCATCATGGGCGGGGGCTACGGCGGCAGCCGCGAGTCCGACGGGCTGCCCAACGCCGCCCTGCCGATCGGGCTGGCGCGCACCGCCGCCGTGGAGGTGATGGAGCAGCGCTTCCCGATCCGCTACCATGCCTTCGCCCTGCGCGCCGACTCGGGTGGCGCGGGCATGCACACGGGCGGCTGCGGTGGGGAGTGCGAGGTCGAGCTGCTCGCGCCTGAGGCCATGGCGTCCAATATGGCCGACCGCACCCGCTTTGCGCCCTTCGGCGTCCAGGGCGGCCGGGAGGGCGCGAAGACCGAGATCCTGCTGCGCCAGGACGGCGTGGTCCGTCGCCTAACGAAGGAGACCGGGATCGTGCTGCGCCAGGGCGACCGGATCACGCTGCGGTACCCGGGTGGGGGCGGCTACGGCGACCCGCTGGCGCGCCCGCCGGCACTCGTGGCGCGCGACGTGCGCCGCGGCTACGTCTCGCGCGAGCGCGCCGAGCGGGAGTTCGGGGTGGTGTTCCGACCGGGCAGTCTGGAGATCGACGAGGCTGCTACTCGCGCGCGGCGCGGCGAGAGCCCGCCCGTCCCCGCTACCTAATCGGCACCCACTCGCCGTCCTTCGCCACCATCGGGTAGAAGTCCCAGGTGAACCGGTTGTTCGTGATGTCTTTGGGGCGCAGGACGCCGGGGAAGCCCTTGATGTTCGCGAGCGCCTGGCGGATCCGCTCCCGCGCCTGGGCCGGCGGGGTGTCGCCGCGCACGCCGGCGTCCCGCATGGCCTTGACCATCACGGCGAAGGCGTCGTAGGCCTGCACCTCGTTGGCGTAGCCGACCAGCGGCTTCTCGCCGCGGGGGTTCTCGGCCAGGATCTGCTCCTCGTACTTCGCGACCCACTCCCGAACGCGCGGGTGCTCCAGCTCGTCGGGGCTGAAGAACATCGTCTGCACCATGCCGTCGGCCGTCTTGCCTAGGATCTTCGGCAGCGGCGGAACGGTCTGCAGGTGCGACGAGGTGACGACCGGCAACTTGACGCCTTGCCGCTCGAGCTCCTGGAGCAGGCTGGGTGCGGCGGGCGAGAGCGAGCTGAGTGCGATCCCCTCGGCGCCGGAGGCCTTGATGCGCGTGGCGATCGGGCTGAAATCAGTGGTGTTAAACTGGTAGGTGATCGTGTCGACGATCTCGTAGCCCTTCTGCGACAGCACCTTCGGCCAGACCTCTTTGATGGTAAGGGCCGTGATCGCCGTCTGCACGTCCCCCACGACTACCATGCGCCTGACGTTGGGATAGAGCCGAGCGAATCCGTCGACGGCGATGGAGACGGTGATCTCTTCCGAGCTGTCGGCGAGGAAGGCCCACTCGTTGGGCTCCACCATGCCCGGATGGGCCGCCGCGGGCGTGTAGGCGATAATGGGCACCCGCAGCTCCTTCAGGAGCGGGACGACGGCCTGCATCTCGCCTGTGTAGTAGGGCCCGACCACACCGAACACGCGGTCCTCGTTCACCAGCCGCCGCAGACCCGTTACCGCCTGGTTCGGGTTGTTCGGGCTGTCGATGGTCACCAGCTCGAGCGGGCTGCCGTTGATACCCCCCGACGCGTTGGTCTCCTTGAGAACCAGGGTCGGGGCGTGCTTCACGCCAGCGCCGTAGGCCGCGACCGCGCCGCTGAGCGGGGCGATGAAGCCAATCTTGACCGGAGGGCCGCTGGGCGCGCCGCCGGGTGCTTGGGCGCCTGTCGACGGCTGGGGCGCCGCGGCCGGCGCGCAGGCGCCGAGCAGCAGCGCGAGCGCGATGAGGATACTGACAGCCGAAAGTCTTAGGCCGTTCATGCCACGCCTCCCTTTGCGTTGCGATCTGGCGGACGCCTTAGGCGTCGGGTCCTTCCCCCGCCTGCCGCGCCATGCCTGCCTGCCTCACCCTCTTCCATGCCACCCCGCCGCCGAGCAGCTTCCAGCCCATGGCTGCCGCCCCGGCGGCGCGGGCGAGGAGCCAGCGCTGCATCTCGCGCGTGTAGAGCCCCTGGGGGCGCACCGCGATCAGCACCATCACCGTGATCCCGAACACCAGCAGGCGCCACTCCTTGAGCGGCTGGAAGTACTCAGGCAGGAGCGTCACCACGGCGGCACCCAGCACCGGCCCGATGACCGTGCCGGCGCCGCCGATAGCCACGTAGAACGCTGGCCAGACGGACTGGAAGAAGCCGAACAGCTCGGGCGAGATAAAGAACATGTAGTGTGCGTACAGCGCCCCGGCTAGCGCCGCCAGCGCCGCGCCCGCGCTGAAGGAGAGCAGCTTGAGGTACACGGTGTTCAGCCCCAGGGTGCTTGCCACGACCTCGTTCTCGCGCACCGCCTGGAGCGACTTTGCTAGGCGCGAGTGCTCCAGGCGAACGAGCAGCAGGCCGATCACGATGACGAACCCGTACACCAGGGGCAGGGTGGTGCCCTGCATGCCGTAGAAGCCCACCTGCGCGCCAGTGTACTCGAGATTGATGAACAGGTTCTCGACCAGGAAGCCGAAGCCGATCGTGGCCAGCGCGAGGTATACGCCACGGATGCGCAGCGCCGGCAGGCCCAGCAGCCACCCCGTAGCGGCCCCTACCACCGCGGCGATGAGCAGCCCGACCGCATAGGGGAGCTGGAACTTCACCGTGGCCACGCTCGCGCTATAGGCTCCGAGCGCCATGAACCCGGCGTTGCCAAAGGAGAACTGGCCGGACATCAGGATGACGTAGAAGCTCCAGCCCATTAGGATGTTGATTCCCATGAGCACGAGCACGGACTGGTCGATCATTGGCACCACCTGTCAGAGCGATTCGCGCTGGAGGCGCGTGCCCAGCAGCCCCGAGGGCTTGAACAGCAGGGTCACGATGAGCAGCACCCACGCCGCGATGCCGGAGTAGGCCTGCGACAGGAACGCGAGCGTCATGACGTCTACCAGCCCGACCAGCAGGCCGGCGACCATGGCCCCGCGCACGTTGCCCAGCCCGCCGATCACCATCACCGCCAGGGCGCGCAGCCCGTAGGATAGCCCGGCGTTCGGGTCGGCCAGCCCCAGCCGCAGGGCGAGGAGCATGCCCGCCAGCACAGCGAGCACGCCGGAGAGCATAAACGCGAAGAGCACGGTGGCCTGCACGTTCACCCCTAGCAGCTGGGCCACATCGCGCCGCTCGGCGAGCGCGCGGAGCGCGTAGCCGGTCTTCGTGCGCTGCAGCAGGAAGTCGACAGCGACCATCAGCCCAAACGAGGCGACGAGGATGACGAGCTGGATGCTCGAGACCTGGAACGGTCCCCAGGTGAATGTGACCGCCTCGAGCACCGGCGGCAGCCGCACGGGCTCGCTGCCCCAGACCTTGGCGATGAGCTCGGTCAGCACCATGGCAAAGGCGACGGACGAGATGGCGGGTGCGAGTTCGTTGTCGTGGTGCGCCGCCGGGCGGAAGCAGAACAGCTCCGTGCTCAGGCCGAGCAGCGCGCCGGCGAGCACCAGGCCGAGCAGGGCGACGGGGAAGGGCAGCGCGAGCAGGGCGGCGCTGGCGAAGAGGAAGCCGCCCAGTGCGAACACGTTCGGGTGCGCGAAGTTGAGCATGTTCAGGACGCCGAACACCAGCGTGTAGCCGATGGCGACCAGGGCGTAGTTGCAGCCCAGCATCAGCGCGTTGAGGAGCTGCTGCTCGATCACGCCGCCCCTCCGGGTGCGGCGCGCGAGCGGCGCCCCAGATACGCGCGCACCAGCCGCTCGTCGGCCAGCAGCTCGCGCGCTGTGCCCTGTAAGATGACGCGCCCCAGCTCCATCACATACCCCCGGTCGGCTACCCGCAGCGCGGCCCGCGTGTTCTGCTCGACCAGGAGCACGGCGCAGCGCTCGCGCACCGCTGCGATCATCCGGAACACCTCGGCGACCATGAGCGGGGCTAGCCCCAGCGAGGGCTCGTCCAGCAGCATCAGCTTCGGGCGCGCCATCCAGGCGCGGGCGATGGCCAGGAGCTGCTGCTGCCCGCCGGAGAGGAGCGCGGCGAGCTGGTGGCGCCGCTCGGCGAGGATCGGGAACCGGGCGTACAGTGCTTCCAGGTCGCGCTCGACCTCGCCGTCGCGCCGCGTGAAGGCACCCATCCGTAGGTTCTCGAGCACCGTCATGCGCCCCAGGATGCCGCGGCCCTCAGGCACATGCGCGACGCCCCGCGCGGCGATCGCGTGCGAAGGCAGGCGCGTCAGGTCGACGCCGTCGAACTCGATGATACCCGCTCGGGGGCGGAGGAGCCCGGAGATCGTGCGAAGCAGGGTGGTCTTCCCTGCCCCGTTGGCGCCCAAGACAGCCACGATCTCCCCCGGGTTGACCTCGAGGGAGACGTCGCGGATCGCGGCAATCGGCCCGTAGCTAACCGACAGGTTCTGGATGCGCAGCAGTGGCTTCGTCGGCATCCTCCCGGCCCAGGTAGGCCTCGACGACAGCAGGGTTCTCCTGGATCTCCTGGGGCGAGCCCTCGGCGATCTTCTCGCCGAAGTTCAGCACCGCGATACGGTCGCAGACCTCCATGACCACGGACATATCGTGCTCGATCAGCACCACCGTGATGCCTAGCTCGCGCAGGCGGCGGATATCGGCGCTGAGTTCGCGGCTCTCTTCGTCGTTCAGCCCGGCGGCCGGCTCGTCGAGCAGCAGGAGGCGAGGCTGGCTGGCCAGCGCACGGGCGAGTTCGACACGGCGTTGCACCCCGTAGGGGAGGTCGCGCGCGGGGAGGTGGGCGTAGGGCGCGAGACCTAGCAGCTCGAGCGTCTCGTGCGCTTGTTTCCGGAGCGTGGCCTCGCGGCGGTCCGCGACGAAGGGCACGAGGCTCAGCAGGCCGGCGTAGGCGAAACGGCTCTGGCCCAGCAGCACGTTCTCCAGCACGGTGAGGCCGGCGAACAGGTGCAGGTTCTGGAACGTCCGCGCGATCCCAGCCCGGGCGACCCGCGCCGGGGGCCAGTTAGTGATGTCTTCGGTACCGAAGATGATGCGCCCCGACGAGACGGGGAAGATGCCGTTGATGAGGTTGAAGAGGGTGGTCTTCCCCGCGCCGTTCGGCCCGATGAGGCCGTAGATCTGGCCAGGCGCGACCTCAAAGCTCACGTGGGAGAGGGCGCGCAAGCCGCCGAAGTCTTTCGACACGTCGACGATCTGGAGCCCGCTCATCCTCCCCTCGCCGGGCGTTCCCCCCGTTCTATGCGTCAAGCGTACCTGTGAACGCGCAGCGCCCGCAAGTCGCCACGGTGGCGCGCCGGCGCTAGCGGAAGAACGGGAAGCGCTGCCGGAGGTAGGCGGGCTGGCCGATGACGATCTCGTCGCCGGGCCGGACGCGCAGGCGGGCGATGCCGACTGGCACGAGCTCGCCGTTGTGCACGATCTCCAGCGGCTCGCCGAGCCCGCCCACAGCTACCAGCAGCGGCTCGCGCCCCAGCGCCGGATCGCGCCAGCGGCGCGCACGCAGCCGATAGGGGATCCCGTGCGCCGCGAGCACGTCGAGGAGGGATGCCTCCGGCGCAGGGAGCGCCAGCTCGTGGCGCTCGGCGTTGAGCCAGCAGACGAGGTGCCCGAAGCTCAGCAATGCTATCCCCTCGCGGTGCTCTGGCCTGGGGGCCGGGAAGGTGCGGCACCGGAAGTCAGCGCGCGCGAGAAGCCCGCGGGCATCTGCAGGGCCCTAGCTCGCCGCGGCGGCTTCCACGGGGCGCCGGGCATCGAGATGGGCGGGCTCGGGATAGCCCGCCTCGTGGGCCGCCCAGGCGCCAGCCACGCGCCCGCTGAACAGCGACGCCCCGATCATGATCCCCTCGAGCGCGCGCTTGCCCGCGATGTGGCCGCCGGCCTGGCCGCAGAGCTCGCCGGCGGCGTATAGCCCGGGAAGGGGCTGCCCCTGCTGGTTCAGCACCCGGCACCGCAGGTCGGTGCGCACGCCGCCCAGGTTCTTGCGCGCGAGCGGGAAGAACTGGATGGCGTAGAAGGGCGGCGTCGTGAACGGCTTGAGGCCCTTGAGCTTGCGGCCGGTCTCCGGGTCGACCTCGGCGCCCGAGGCGAGGAGCGCGTTCCAGCGGTGGAAGGTCTCGACGAAGCCCGCGACGTCGATGCCGGCGTTGCGCGCCAGCTCCTCGGGAGTATCGCCTTTGGCGATGTAGGGCGACTCGGCCAGCAGCTCCTCGATCTTGTCGAACAGGATCTCCTGGCCCCGCCGGTAGTAGGGGTCGGCGATCTCCATCTTGTAGACCATCTCGCGGTCGAGGATGGCCCAGCAGGTCGGCGGGTCTTGCCGCAGGAGTGCGGGCGTTGCCGAGCCGCCGCCGCTCCGCGACTCGTTGTGGAAGCGGCGGCCGGCGCGGGTGACCCAGATGTTGCTCTCGATCCCGCGGATGACCAGGCCGCGCCGGCCCGTGGGGTCCTTGTAGTCCGGCGTGGCGTAGACATAGCACCAGAGGTTGTCCATGTGGGTCAGCATCGCGCCGTACCGCGCCAGCAGCCGGTGACCCGTTCCCTGGGCGCCCACGCCGCCGCCCACCAGCACGCGGGCGACGCGGCGCAGCGCCGGGCCGTACTCCAGCACCATGTCCAGGTTGCCCATGAAGCCGCCGGTGGCCATGACCACGGCCCGGCCGCGGAACTCGTGCGCCTCGCCCGCCCGGTCGCGCGCCAGCACTCCCACCACGCGGCCGTTTTCCCAGAGCAGGTCCTCGGCGGTCATCCCGAAGTGCCAGCAGTCGGCTATGCCGCGCGCCTGCATCGCCTCCCAGAGCTTGGTCATGATGCCCCGGCCGGCGCCCCGCGGCTGGTGCCAGCGCGGCACGGTGTTGTCCTCTTGGTGCTTGAGATCGATGAACTCGACGCCGAAGCTCACCAGCCAGTCGTAGAGGTCGCGGGCAGAGTGCTCGAAGTAGAAGCGGGCCCATTCGGGGTCGGCCTCGCCCTCGCCGGCCGCGAGCAGGTCGCGGAGGGCAAGCGCGGGCGAGTCATCGATCCCCCGCGCGCGCTGGAGGGCCGAGCCGGCGATACAGCAGCCGCCACCGCTGATGATTGCCGTGCCGCCGAACTCCGCGAGCTGGTCGAGCCCCACGAAGGACGCGCCCGCGGCATGCGCCTCCAGGGCGGCTGTCGCCCCTGCCGCGCCTGCGCCGACGATCACCACATCCGCGCGGTGGACCGGTCGTTCCGCCTGCGTGCTGCTCACCACGTCTGCCTCCCACCCTGGCCCCCAAGCCCCGGGGCCGAGATCGCCCTAGCATACCACACGGGCTAGAGATAGCATACGCCACGCCGCGCCCGACGGCGGGACGCGCCGGCTGTGGGCACCATTCGCGGGAGGGGCGCCCCGGTGACTGTAAGGCGCGAGGAGGCGGCGGTCAGGGCTTCGGCTCCGGTCCAACAGGCTCGGCCGCGCGCCGGCTGGGTAGATAGTCCCGGAAGCGGTCGCGCTGGACGACGAGGAGCAGCCCAGCCAGCACGAGGTAGACCACGGTGACCGGCAGGCGCACGGCAGGAACAACGAACTGCACGCTGAAGAGCAAGAACAGCATCCAGGCGTCGCGCCCGCTGAGCCGGAGGTCGAGGAGCACGGCGACCGCGAGCAGCGACTGCGCCGCGGTCAGCAGCACCTCCTCGGCCTGGTGGGGGTCCAGGGGCAGCGCCCGGAGCTCGCTGGCGCCCAGGCTGTAGGCCAGCGGCAGCATACCCACGAGGAGGGTCCACTGATTGACCTTGCTGGACAGCAGCGCTGCCAGGCCCAGCCCGGCCTGGCGGCGGAGCGCCAGGAGCGACACCACGACGAGCTCTGGCGCCTCGGAGGCGAAGGGGGCGAGCCACTGGACGAGCAAGAAGCGGTCGATCCCCAGCACCGTGCCGGTCTCGATGAGCGCCTCGGCGAAGGGCTCGGCGGCCGAGAAGATGCTCACCCCGGCCAGCACGAAGAGGAGCACTGTCGCGGCGCGCCGCAGGCCGTCGGGCAGCCGCGCGATCAGCGCCGCCGGGCCGAGCAGCTCCGGTTCGGCGCGGTGGGCCTGGGCAACGCGCCAGGCGTAGAAGGCGAAGAACCCGATCAGGATCGCTCCGTCGAGCAGGCTGATGCTGGCCTTGAAGGGCAGGAGGAACGCGTAGAGGGTCGCCAGCGCGAGCACGGCGATGTCCAGGCGCGCGTCGCTGGGCAGGCGCACCGGCAGGGGCGCGATAGGGTTCGAGGCGGCGCGCCGTTGCCGTACTGTGAGCCAGGCGAGCAGCACCACGAGGGGCCAGCCGATGCCGATGAGCAGCCGGTTGGCGCCCGTCATGTTGGCCGCCGCATAGGCGGTGTACTCGGGCCTGGTGCCCGCTGCCCAGGCGAAGTACATGTCTACGGCGTACTCGGGCAGAACGGCGATGAGTGCCAGCACCGAGTAGGCCAGCGCGCGCGGGATCTCGAGCTGGGCCACCTCGGTCGCCCAGGCGAGCACAGCGGCTGCCCCGACGATGGCCAGGCCGTAGATCAGCGCTTGAAGCACTGGCAGGTGAGGCAACTCAACGACGCGGGCGAAGGGCGCGGCGAGAGCGAGGAGACAGGCAGCGAAGAGCAGGAACGCGGCAGCCACGGCAGCCCTCCTACGGCGTTGGCTTTCCGCCGTGGGAGCCTGTGGCCGGCGCGGTGCTGAAGCGCGAGACAGACTCCCACGGCGGGTGCACGTGGAAAGTCTCGCCTCGGCACGGACGCGCCGGCGCGGACCGGGAGTCTGGGGGCTGGGTGCTGGCCCCGCTCCGTCCTGACGGCCCGCGCAGCCGGTTAGGCAGGCTACTCCCCTTCCGCCAGACAGGGTAGCTGACGCTATCCAGGCCTGTCAACTGCAGCGGCGGCGAGCGACGCGCCGGTGCACTGCACCCCGCAGTAGCGGCATCGCCCCCGGCTGTCAGCTCGCGGGCGGCGGGCCCGCTTGACGACGGCCCACGGGCGGCACCGATCGCCGGGCGCGCTCAATGCAGGAAGTGACGCTGGTGCGTGAAGATCATGGCCATGCGATGGCGGTTGGCGGCCTTGATCACCTCGGCATCGCGGATGGAGCCGCCCGGCTGGATGACCGCGGTGACGCCGGCCTCCGCGGCGTGCTCGATGCTGTCGGGGAAGGGGAAGAAGGCGTCCGAGGCCATGACCGAGCCCGCCGCGCGGTCGCCGGCCTTGCGGATGGCGAGGTCCACGCTGTCCACGCGGCTCATCTGGCCAGCGCCCACGCCGACCAGCGCCAGCTTCTTGGCGAGCACGATAGCGTTTGAGCGCACGTGCTTCACCGCTCGCCAGGCGAACAGCAGGCTGGTGAGCTCCTCGAGCGTGGGGTGCCGCTCGGTCACGACGTCGCGGGTGAGCGCGCTCTCGGGCAGCGCGTCGCGAGTCTGGACCAGGAAGCCCCCGACTACGCGCTTGTAGTCGAGGTCGTACACGCCCTGCTGGCCGGGGCCCGAGGGCATCTGGATCCCGCCGGTGGCGAACACACGTAGATCCTTCTTGCGGCGCAGGATGGCCAGGGCCTCCTCGGTATAGCTAGGCGCGATCAGGTCCTCGAAGAAGACCTTGGCGATCTCCTCCGCCAGCGCGGCATCGACCTCGCGGTTGGTGCCCACGGCGCCGCCAAAGGCCGACTGCGGGTCGCAGGCGAGCGCGCGCCGGTAGGTCTCGGCCAGGTCGTCGCCCGCCGCCAGGCCGCAGGGGTTGCCGTGTTTGACGATCGCCACTGTCGGCGCCGCGAAGTCGCTGACGATGCGCCAGGCGGCGTCGAGATCGTAGGTGTTGTTGAAGGAGAGCTGCTTGCCGTGGAGCTGCTGGCCCCCCACGATCCCGTAGGGGAGCTTCTGGATCGTCGCATCGGCGTAGAACGCGGCGAGCTGGTGGGGGTTCTCGCCGTAGCGCAGCGGCATGATCTTGCGCAGCGCGAGCGTCATCTCCTGGGGGAACAGCTCGTCGTGCGGTCGCAGATAGTTGGCCACCAGGGTGTCGTAGAAGGCAGTATGCTGGAACGCTTTGGCCGCCAGCCGGCGCCGCAGGTCCATGGACACCCCGCCGGGCCGGCGGAGCGCGTCGAGCACGTCCTGGTAGTCGGCCGGATCGCAGACCACCACCACCGCCGGGTAGTTCTTGGCCGCGCCGCGGAGCAGGGCCGAGCCGCCGATGTCGATGTGCTCGAGCGCCTCGTCGAGCGTGATGTCGGGTTGAGCCACCTTCTCGGCGAACGGGTAGAGGTTAACGACCACGAGGTCGATCGGCGCGATGGCGAGCTGCTCCAGCTCTGCCATGTGGCCGGGGTGGTCGCGGCGCGCCAGGATGCCCGCGTGGATCGCCGGGTGGAGCGTCTTCACCCGACCGCCCAGGATCGCTGCGAAGCCGGTGAGCTCCTCGACCGGGCGCACCGCGACCCCTGCCTGCCGCAGCAGCTCTTCCGTGCCACCGGTCGAGTACAGCTCGATGCCCAGCTCGTTCAAGCCTCTAGCGAAGTCAACCAGCCCTGTCTTGTCATAGACGCTCAGGATCGCGCGCACGGCACCCCTCTCTGGCCAGGTCTCATTGGCCCATTATACGGTGTAATCATGGCCGGTTAGCGAGCTTGTCCCCGCGCCGGACCACCGGGTACGATGGGAGCGAGGCGCGCCGCGCCGAGTTCGACGAGCTCTCCCTGAAGGGTGCGTGTCGCTGGACTATACCGCTGCCTTGACGCTGGCCATCCGCCTGGCGGAGGAGGCTGGCGCGCTGCTGCGCGCGGAGTTCCATCGCCCCGGCGGGCCGCGCGGTGCGCGGGGCCACGCCGACATCGACCTGGAGGCCGAGGCGTACATCCGCCAACAGCTGTGCGCGGCCTTCCCGACCTGGGGCTACCGCGGCGAGGAGACGCGCCCCCACCTTCCGCCTCGCGACCCCGAGGCGCACCTCTGGCTGGTCGATCCCAACGATGGCACGGCATCTTACCTGCGCGGCCAGCGCGGGAGCGCGGTGTCCATCGCCCTGCTGCGGCAGGGCCTGCCGGTGCTGGGGGTAGTGTACGCGCCCTGCGCGCCGGACGACGCGGGCGATCTGCTCGCTTGGGCCGAGGGATGCGGACCGCCGCGCCGCAACGGGCAGCCGCTCCCCCCACCGGCCTGGCCCGAGCGGCTCGACGCGCACACCGTCGTGCTGCTCACGGAAGGGGCCGAGCGCCGCGCAGCCGCCCATCTGGAGGTCATCGCCCCCGCGCGCTTCCGCGCCCTGCCCAGCGTGGCCTATCGCCTGGCGCTGGCCGCGGCCGGCGAGGGAGCGGCGGCCGTCTCGCTGCACACCCCGGGCGACTGGGACTACGCCGCCGCTCACGCGCTCCTGCGCGCCGTGGGCGGCGTGTTTCTAGACCAGGACGGTGCACCGGTGGCCTACACCCTCGACGGCCGCAGCCAGACGCAGCGCTGCTTCGGCGGTGCCCCGGCCATCGCGGCCGAGCTGGTGCGGCGTCCCTGGCACTACGTCCAGGAGGCGAGCGCCGCGCCCTGGCCCGACCCGGCGCTGCCCTTCGACCTCCTGCGCGGCCAGCCAGGGGCGCACGTTGCAGACGCCGCCCTGCTGGCGCGGGCGCAGGGCTGCCTGCTCGGCCTCCTGGCCGGCGCGGCGCTGGGCGCGCTGGTAGAGGGGGAGGAGGCGCCGGCATTGCGACGTCGCTACCCCGAGGGCCTCCGCGCGCTGGTGGACGGCGGCCCGTACCAGCTGATCGCCGGCCAGCCGGCCGCCGCAGGGGAGCAAGCGCTGGTGCTGGCGCGGAGCATCGTCCAGGCCGGCGGCTACTCGGCCGAGGCGGCGACGCAGGGCTACGCCTGGTGGGCGGGTACCGACCCGCCGGGCCAGACTGCCGCTGACAGCCCGCTCGCGCGGCTCGCGCCGCTCGCCCTCTGGGGCCACCGGCTGACGCCCGAGGCGCTCGCCGCGGCCGCGCGCGCCGACTGCGCCTTGACCGATCCCCATCCGGTCTGCGCGGACGCGGGCGCGCTGCTGGCGGTGGTCCTCGCACACGCCGTGGCCGGGCGGGCGCTAGAGACCGTGCCCTGCGACGCGGGGCCGGCCGCCGTCTATGCGGCTGCGGTCGCCTGGGCACAGGCTGTGCAGCTCGCGCCGTCCATCAGGGCGGCGCTCGCCGCAGCCCGCGCCGCCCCGCCGGCTGCTGTCTCTGGTCACGACGCTCCCGCCATACTCCAGAACGCGTTCTACCAGCTGCTTCATGCGCCGAGCGTGGAGGAAGGCCTCGTCCAGACGGTGATGCGCGGCGGTCCTGCCAGCGCCTGGGCGGCCGTCGCCGGCGCCCTCCTGGGCGCCGTCCACACGCGCGCTGCCCTCCCCGCAGCGTGGCAGCGCCTGATCTTGAGCTGCCGCCCGCTTGCCGAGCCACCGCGTGCACCTTGCCCCCGGCCGCGGCCGCTCTGGCCGGTGGACGCGCTGGTGCTCGCCGAGCGCTTGCTGGTGGCGGGCCGGCCGGGGGAGTGAGCCGGCCGGCTCAGCGGGCCCGCGCCCCGACGAGCTCCCGCACCGCGGCCACGATGCGCGCGGGTAGCGGCGTGATGAAGTCCTCCATCGTCTGCGCGTAGGGAACGGGGACGGGAGGAATGCTCACCCGCTTGACCGGCGCCTTGAGATGGGCGAACCCCTCATCGGCGATGATCGCCGCCAGCCCCGCGGCCACGCCGCAGCAGTCGTGGCTCTCGTCCGTCACTACCACGCGGCCGGTCTTGCGCACCGAGGCGAGGATCGTCGCCTTGTCCAGCGGCTGGAGCGTGCGCGGGTCCACGACCTCGGCCTCGATGCCGTCCTCGCGGGCCAGGATCGCGGCGGCCTCTAGCGCCCGCGGCACCTGGATGGAGGTGGCCACGATAGTGATGTCCGAGCCGGGGCGCTTCACTTCCGCCTGGCCGAAGGGCAAGTCGTACGGGCCCTCGGGGACGGGGCCGGTGAGCTCCATCAGGCGCTGGTGGTTCATGAACACGGTGGGGTTGCGGCTCCGGAGCGCCGCCCAGCGCAGCAGGCCCTTCACATCGGCCGGGCTGCCGGGCATCGCCACCTGTAGCCCGGGGGTGTTCCAGTACCAGCTCTGGGGGCTGCCGGAGTGCTGCACGGCGCCGGCGCCGCGGATGCCGTAGAGCATGTGGAAGACGATGGGCACTGAGACCTGACCGGCCGAGTTCGAACAGGCGATCGCCGCTTCGTTGATGATCTGCGGGATCGCCTCGTAGGAGAAGGTCGCTGTGCTGAGCTCGACGATCGGCCGCATGCCCACCATCGCGGCGCCGATGCCCACGCCACAGTAGGCCAGCTCGGCGATCGGCGGCCACTTGATGCGCGCCGCGTACTTCTGGCGCACTGGCTCGAGCACCGCCTGGCTGGGTGTGAGGCCCGCGAACCCGGCGCCGATCAGGATCACGCGCTCGTCCTCGGCCAGGATCTCGTCGAGCGCCTCGGCCATCGCCTCGACATAGCGGATCTCACGCACGGCTCGCCTCCTCAGGCGTAAGCATGCTCGAGCGCTGTCTCGGGCGCCGGCAGGGGGCTGTTCAGCGCGAACTGTGCAGCCGCAGCGATCTCCGCCCGCACCTCGCGGTCCAGCGCGAGCAGGGCGTCGCGGCTCAGGGTGCCCGCCCGCAGCAGCTCCCGCGCGTAGAGCAGCACGGGATCGCTGTCCGTGCTCCAGCGCCGCACAGCCTCCGGCGCCGTCTCGGGCGCCCAGGTCCAGGCGATCTCGGTGTCGCCGCCCACGAGCTGGGGGAAGGAGCCGTAGTTCCCTGGCCAGCGCGTGGTGCGCGACTCCACGAAGAAGGGGCCCTCGCCGGCCCGTACCCGCGCCACGAGGTCGCTCATCAAGTGGTACACCGTCGTGACGCTGGTGCCATCGATGGCCCAGGTCGCGATGTTGAACGCGCGCGGCACGTCAGACAGTGCCGTAGCGCTGTGCTGGGAGGTGGGCGAGCCACGGCCCGGCCGCTCTTCCGGCGACACGCTGTTGTTCTCCATGAAGAAGATTACTGGCAGCTCCCAGAGGCGGGCGATGTTCAGCGTCTCGTAGAAGACGCCCTCCTCCATCGCGCCGTCGCCGAAGAAGGCCACGGTGGCCTGCCCCGTTCGCTTCAGCTTCACGCCGTACGCAGCGCCCGCGGCGAGGGGCAGGCAGCCGCCGACGATCGCCGAGGTGTGCAGGATGCCAAGCTCCGGCGCGGCGACGTGAAACGTGCCCGCGCGCCCCTTGCAGTAGCCGTCGGCCCGGCCGATGATCTCCGCCAGGATCCGGCCGGGGTCGCCGCCTTTGGCGAGCACGTGCCCGTGGTTGCGGTGCGTGGTGAACACGTAGTCCTCGCGCCGCAGGGTGGCGCAGGCCGCCGCGCCCGCCGCCTCCTGGCCGATGTAGACGTGGTAGTGGCCGCGCAGCAGGCCCTGGTAGTCCTGGGCGAAGTGGATCACCTGCTCCTCGAGGCGGCGCATGCGGAGCATCGTGCGCAGTAACCCCACCGCCTGGTCGGGCGGCAGGGCCGGTGCCGCCGAGGTCGAAGCCGCCTGCGACATCGTCTCTCCTCCTAACTCCTAACAGCCCGAGGCCTGTGCTCCTCCAGTCGCCTGGGCTAGGCGACCCGCGCCCATCGCGGCGCGACGGACGCCGGCCCCGCCATTCTAGCCGTTTTGCCTGCCGCGATGGAGCTAGCGGGCAACCACGGTGGCACTACTCCACTGGCCTGCAGGAACTACGGGTGGAGCCCGACTGCCTCGGCCATAGCTACCGCGCGCTAGCAGCTGTCGCCGGCCGTGATGGCGCCCACCGGCACCGTGGTGGGCGGGGTCACATCCGGCGGCGGCAGCACCTTGCCGGGGTTGAGCAGGCCGCGCGGGTCTAGCGTCGCCTTGATCCGGCGCATGACCTCGATGGCGACCGGATCGAGGTTGGCCGCGAGGAAGTCCCGTTTGAGCAGGCCGATCCCATGCTCGCCGGAGAGGACCCCGCCCAGGTCGATGGCGACCTGGAACACCTCGGCGGCAGCCTGGAGCGTGCGAACCACGAGGTCGTGGTCGCGCAGGTCGCAGAGGATGTTGGGATGCAGGTTGCCATCGCCCACATGGCCGAAGATGGCGATGGTGAGATCGTAGCGGGCAGCGATCTCCTGGATGCGCGCCACGGCCTCGGGGATGGCCGCCCGCGGCACACAGATGTCCTCGCCGAGCCGGTTCGGCCGGAGCTGCCCGAAGGCGCCGCCGACGGCACGGCGCGCCCGCCACAGCTCGTCGGCTTCCTGCCGCGTCGCTGCCTCGCGCACCGCGCGCGCCCCACCGGCACGGCATACCGCCGCCACCTCGGCCGCCTCGCGCGCCACGGCGGCCTCGTCGCCATCGACGTCCACGAGCAGCACGCCGCCAGCGTCGGTGGGGAAGCCGGCGTGGAGATAGTTCTCCACGCACTGCATGGTCACTTGGTCCATCAGCTCCATGGTGGCGGGCACCACGCCGGCGTCGAGCATGGCGCCCACGGCGGTGGTCGCCTGCTCGAGGCGATCGAACACCGCCAGGATCGTGCGGCTGGCGCGCGGCTTGGGGATGAGGCGCACGGTCACCTCGGTGATCACCCCCAAGGTGCCCTCCGAGCCCACGAACAGCCCCGTGAGGTGGTAGCCGGTGGAGGACTTGGTAACCGCTCCCCCGGTGCGCATCACTTCGCCGGTGGGCAGCACGACCTCGAGCCCGAGGACATAGTCGCGCGTCGTGCCGTATTTGAAGCAGCGTGGCCCGCCGGCGCAGGTGGCCACATTGCCGCCGATCGTGGACTGCTTCACGCTTGCAGGATCGGGCGGGTAGAACAGCCCCTGGGCCTCCACCGCCGCCTGGAGCTCCGCAGTGATCACGCCGGGCTGAGCCACCGCTACCAGGTTGGCGCGGTCGATGCGCAGCAGGCGGTTCATGCGGCCGAGGTTGAGCACTAGCCCGCCGTGGATCGCGACGGCCCCGCCGGCCAGGCCCGAGGCGGCGCCGCGCGGCACGATCGGCACCCCGGCGTCGTAAGCCAGGCGCACCACGGCTGCCACCTGCTCGGTGCTCCGCGGCGAGACGACCACGTCCGGATGGCCGAGCGCCCAGGTGCCGTCGTACGAGTAGACCAGCAGCTCCTCGGGCTGGGTGATAACCTGCTCCGGCCCGACCAGCTGGCGCAGGGCATCCACGAATCCCGGGGGTAAGCGGGTGTCGGACATCGTGCGTGCCTCCCGGCGACGGTGCGGGGAGAGAACCCCGTGCTCGGCCGCGCTACGCCTATGATAGCGCCCGCTGGCTCATCCGAGCAGCCGTCGGCGCGCAGGTTACCACCCGTTCGGATGGGGCTGGTGGCGTGGGCTTGGGAGCGGCGGGGCGCCGTATCCCGGATTAGCGACGCCGCTGCGGCTCCATTCCAGGCGGCCGGATGGCGCCGCACGCGTCTGCCCCAGCGGGCGTGGCCTCCTAGCCCTATCGGGTTTGGACTAGCCCGTGTTCACGGCTCGCGCCTGCTGATCTGGGAGAGGCGATCAAAGTCCTCGTCAAAGCTGATGACTACGGTGCTGCGGTCGCGCTCCATATGGGCCACGATTAAGGCGTCCACAAAGTCCAGGCTGCTGATGGCGTAGAGATCCAGCGCCCGGAGGTACACACGCTTGCGCGGCAGGCGCAGGCCCTTGAGCGAGAGCAAGTTGCTTAGGTGCTGACGGATCAGGGGACGGGGCAAATGATAGAGCGCTCGGGAAGCAAGCACCTGCACCGCCTCCACGATCACTCCCTCGCAGGTGGTGGCGGTGGCCTGGCCGGCTTCCAATTGCTTGAACAGGCGGCGGGCCCGCTCCGCCATCTGCGGCTCGTCTTGGGTGATATGGCGGATGAAGACGTTGGTGTCCAGGTACTCCAGCTGAGACATCAGCGCCTAAGCCCTTCCCGGGCTGCCTCCTGTGCGTGCTCCTCCTGGGCAGTCTGCTCGATCTCCTTCCAGGTGAGCTTGCGGGACAGCGGCGGCACGGCCTGGAAGCTCTCATCAACCCGCGAGCGAATCGGCCTAAGGCGCAACGCGCCCTCCTCCAGAGTAAACTCCACGCTGTCACCCTCGTGGATGCCCAGTCGCTTGCGGAACTCGATGGGGATGGTCACCTGGCCCTTGCGAGTGACTACGCTCTTGATGGCGTACATCCCGCGCCCTCGTTCTGGAGTACTACCGATGCTCACAAGTAGGACTACTTTACTATCGAGCCATGAATCTGTCAACAACAAGGCGTTGCCGAGGTCATCACCCGTTCGGATGGGGCTGGTGGCGTGGGCTTGGGAGCCGCGGGGCGCCGTATCCCGGATTAGCGACGCCGGCGGCCGGCGCCGCCGGCTGGAGCCTCAGCTCAAGGGGTAGAAGCTACGCGTTGGCCGCTAGAACTCGGTCACCCCGGTGAACGTGAAGCGCCCCACGCGCAGCGCCGGCACGAGGCTGCCCCCGAGCCCGCCGCCGAGCAGGAGCGGCTCCCGCCCGATCCGCTCAACGCTCGCCAGGGCGTCGAGGACGCTGGTGGTGAAGCGCAGGTTGCGGATCGGCCGCGCCAGTTCCCCGCGCTCGATGAGGAACGTGCCGTCGCGGGTCATGCCGGTGAGGATGGTCCGGGTAGGGTGCACCACGTTGACGTACCAGAAGCGCGTGATCCAGATGCCGCGGTCGATGCCCGCCAGCAGGTCCTCGTCAGAGGCGTCGCCGGGGCCGAGGAACAGGTTGGTGGGCAGCGGTCCCAGCGGGTTGGGCGCCGGCAAGGCGTGGCCGGTCGATTCCCGCCCCTCCCGCGCCGCTGTCCGCCGGTCGTAGACGACGCCGCGCGCCACCCCGTGCTCGAAGAACACCACCCGCTGCTTGGGCATCCCCTCGAAGTCGAACGCCATGGGCAGCCCGCGCGGGTCGCGGCCGTCGTCCCACAGGTTCACGCTGGGCGCGACGAGCTGCTGGCCGAACCGGCCGTTCAGGAAGCTGCGGCCCTCCTGGACGGCCAGCGCGCCGAGGCCCATGTAGGCGAGGTAGGAGAGCATCTCCTCGACGGCATAAGGCTGGAGCACCACGCGGTACTCGCCGGGAGGCGCCTCCACCGGGTGGCGGCTGCGGACCGCCTTGTCCACCGCCTCGCGCGCGAGCGCCTCGACGTCGATGGCCGTGACATCGACGGCAGCGCGCTCCGCGTAGCCGGAGCTGTCCTCGCCCATGATGACCGTCGTGAAGTGAGCGCGCGTCATGACGTCGTAGGCGAACAGTCCCAGCGAGTTCGCTACCGCCAGCTCGCTGGGGCCGGTGCTAAAGGCGCCCGAGGCCACGAGGCCCTGCTCGCTGGCCAGGTCGCACACCACCTTGACCGCGCGGGCGCGCTGCTCCGGGCTGTAGGTCGCGGTGGTCTCACTGTAAGCCTGGACAGGCTCGATCGCCTGGGGGCCGGGCAGGCCGGGAAAGGTGGGGTCCTCGGGCTGCAGGCGCGCGAGCGCGGTGGCGGTCTCCACCGCACGGGCGATGGCGTCGGGCTCGAGCCGGTTGCTCACCGCCACGCCGGTGCGCTTGCCCACCACGGCCCGGACCCGCACCTCGGCGTTGCTCTCGTAGACGTTCTGGTGGATCTCGGAGTTGGCGAAGCGCGTCAGCGCGCTATCGCTCGCCATGAGCACGATCTCGGTCTGCTCGGCCGGCGACCGGCGAAGGGCCGCCTCGAGCAGGCGTTGGACCTGGTCGCGCCCGAGCATCGTGGCTCCTTCCTAGAGCGTGGTCGCAGCTGGTTGCTCTCCGGGCCCGGGGCGGCTAGTAGACGCCGATACGGACATTGCGGAAGCGGGCGGCGGCCGCGCCGTGGCCCACGTGCGCTACCTGGGATGGCTGCCCCTTGCCGCAGTTGGGAGTGCCCCACACCGCCCACTCGCGGCAGACAGCATCGCACGAGTTCCAGAAGAGCGGGGTGATGCCCGTGTAGGTCGGGTTCTTCAGCATCGCCCCGAGCTTCCCGCCGCGGATCTCCCAGGCGATCTCCGTGCCGAACTGGAAGTTCAGCCGCCGGTCGTCGATGCTCCAGCTCCGGTTGGTCTGCATGTACACGCCCCGGTCTGTGTCCGCGATGAGGTCCTCGAACCGCCAGGGGCCCGGCTCGAGGTTGATGTTGGTCATGCGGATGAGCGGGATGCGGTTCCAGCCATCAGCGCGCATCGTGCCGTTGCTTGTCTCACCGAGGAGCGCCGCGGTCTCCCGCGAGGTCAGGTAGTTGCGGAAGATGCCGTGCTCGACGATCACCGTGCGCTGGGCCGGGACGCCCTCGTCGTCATAGCCGAAGGTGCCGAGCCCACCGGGAACCGTCGCGTCGGCGACGATCGTCACCACCTCCGAGCCGTAGCGGAAGGTCCCGCGCTTGTCGAGGGTCAGGAAGCTGGTGCCGGCGTAGCTGGCCTCCATCCCCAGCACCCGGTCCAGCTCGATGGCGTGGCCGCACGACTCGTGCACCTGCAGGGCGACCTGGGTGGGGTCGAGGATCAGGGTCGTGACCTCGCTCGGGCACTGGCGCGCGCTGAGGAGCTGGACGGCCTCCTCGGCGATGCGCGCGGCGTTCCCCGCCAGGTCCATGGCCTCCACGAACTCGTAGCCGGCCGTGCCCTGGTGACGCCCGAAGCTGTTGGGGTAGGAGCGCTTCTGCACCTCGTGCTCGCCGACGGCCAGCGCCTCGAGGCCACCGCCGGTCTCGATGAGCTCTTGCTCGACGTAGGCGCCCTCGCTGTTGGCGAACGTTTTCTGCACGCGCTGGCACTCGATGGAGCTTTCGGCTACGCCGATGCCGCGCACGGCGCGCATCGCCGCATCGGCGCGGAACAGCAGGTCGAGCTTCTCCTCTAGCGAGACGCTAAACGGATCGCGGACAACCGGCGTGCGGTAGGTGCCCACCGAGCGGACCGGCGGCCCGAGCTGCACTGGGCCGCGGCGGGCCAGCCGGCTCGCCCGCGCGATCTCCACGGCCAGCCGGGTGATCCGCTCCAGCTCAGGGAACTCGATCCGCGCGCTGCTAGCGAAGCCCCAGGCGCCGTCGACGAGCACGCGCACGCCGAAGCCGCTGCTCTCCTCGTCCGCGAGCGCGTCGACTACGCCGTTCTTCACGCTGACGATCTGGACGCGCTTGGTCTCCAGGCGCACGTCGGCGTACGACGCGCCGAGGCCCTGGGCCAGGTCGATAACGCGCTGGGTGTAGTCACGCACGGCAGTGCTCCTGCAACCGGCCTGCTTGACCCATTGTCCTCGCCATCCTAGACTATGCTAGACACCCGCAGTCGACGAGGCCACCGGCCTCCCGCCAGGAGCCCGGTCGCGGAGGTGTTCCCCATGCCGGTGTACGAGTATTACTGCGCAGCCTGTCGCACGCGTTTCGAGCAGCTCGTGCGCACCGCCGGGGCTGGCGAGCAGGCCCCTTGCCCTGAGTGCGGCCAGGACGCCCCGCGCGTGTTCTCGACGTTCGCTACCATGCGCCGCGGCGGGGATGGCGCCGAGCTGGCAAGCACCGCGCGGAGCTGCGCCTGTACTCCGGCCACCTGCGGCTGCCGCTAGCGGGCGGGGCCACCGGCCTCGCCTTCTCCGCCGGCGCGCCGCTGGCCGGGGCCCGGCGCGGTAGCGCTTCCCCGCTGTTGTTAGCGGGTGCCGCCGGTTGCCTGCGGCGGCCGCGTGGCCGGCGTAGCGCGGGCCGCAACGTGCTGGCGGCGGCTCACCCCACTATGCGACACGGCTCGCGGGTCCGTCAACGCGCCGGCCGGGCCCTGGATACCCGCCCTTAGAGTCGAGGAGTGGCATGGGGATCGTAGTCGTGGGCCTTGGACCGGGCCCATATCGCGCGCTCACGCTCGAAGCGGTCGAGGCGCTCCACCGCGCCACGGAGCTCTACCTGCGCACGCGGGAGCACCCCGTGGTCGCGGAGCTGCCGCCGAGCCTGCGCTGGACCTCCTTCGATGCGCTCTACGAACAGGCCGGTAGCTTCGAGGCGCTGTACGAGCAGATCGCGACCATCCTGCTCGAGCGCGGCGCGCAGGCCGAGGTGACCTATGCCGTGCCCGGCCACCCGCTGCTCGGCGAGGCCTCCGTGCGGCGCCTGCTGGAGCGGGCGCCGGCCGCGGGTGTTCCGCTGCGCCTGGTGGGGGGCCTCTCGTTCCTCGAGGCCGTGCTGGCCGCCAGCGGGACGCCGGGATCGGACCACGTCCAGGTCGTCGATGCCCTAGCGCTCCCGCCGATCGTGCCGACCGTGCCGCTAGTGGTCTATCAGGTCTATAAGACCGCGGTGGCCTCGGACGTGAAGCTCGCGCTCCTGCGGCGGTACCCGCCAGACCATCCGGTCGTCGTGATCCGCAGCGCGGCCACCGCCGACGAGGTGGTGCAGCGGGTGCCCCTGGCCGAGCTGGACCGCGGGCCGACTTACGATCACCTCACCAGCCTCTATGTGCCTCCCCTCGCGCCCGAGGCCGATTTCGGCACGTTCGACGGCCTGGTCCGGCTGGTGGCGCGCCTGCGCGGGCCCGGCGGCTGCCCCTGGGACGCTCAGCAGACTCACGCGAGCATCAAGCGCTACGTGCTGGAGGAGGCGTACGAGGTTGCCGAGGCGATCGACGATGAGGACTATGCCGCGTTGTGCGACGAGCTCGGCGACCTGCTCCTCCAGGTCGTGCTGCACGCGCAGATGGCGGACGAGCGCGGCGACTTCGACATCATCGACGTACTGCAGGGCATCTGCACCAAGCTGGTGCGTCGCCATCCCCACGTGTTCGGCAGCACGACCGTGGCCGATGCGGCGGAGGTCGAGCGCAACTGGGAAGAGATCAAGCGCCGGGAGCGCGGCGCGCGCGGGACTCCCTCGTCGCTGCTCGACGACCTGCCACGCCACCGGCCGGCGCTCATCCTAGCGCAGGCGATCTGGCAGCGCCTCGTTCGGGCGGGGCTGGCACCGAGCCGGCCGGAGGTGCTCAGCCGCGTGCAGAGCGCTCTGGCGGCGCTCGAGCGCCCAGCGGAGCCGGCCGCACGCGCTACCGCGCTGGGCGAGCTCTTGTTCGCCCTCGCTGCCTTAGCTAGCCTCGAGACGCTCGATGCGGAAGAGGCGCTGCGTCAAGCGAGCCGGCGCTTCCTGCAGCGCTTCCGTGCCCTGGAGGCACGCCTCGGGACTAGCGGGCGCACCCTCGCAGCGCTCGCGCCCGAGGAGCGCCGGGCCCTGTGGGCACCGGAGGAGCGCACCTAGCTCAGAGGGGGGAGCGATCGGGCGATGGCGACCGGTGGTTGGTGATGGGCATCCGGTCGGGGATGCAGTGTGCATCGGCATCGAGGCCACAGCAGAAAGGGAAGCGCTCGTCGCGGACGGTGCCGCAGTAGCGGCAGGGGCGGAGCTGGTAAGCCGAGACGTCGTTGCGGTATACGGCGTCGTCGGTCAGGTCGCGGCCGTCGAAGCGAAGGGTCTCGAAGCGGGCCTGCCGCGAGGTGAGGCGCATAGCGGACCCCTTAAGAACCACGACGGGCCGGCGCCGCATCGCGCGGCCCGGCCCCATCGCCATCGCTCGACAGTTCCAGTATAGTCCCGCACTGGCCCCCCCGCAAGAGGGGTTCGCGCCTGGAGCGGCCTGATGCCTGGCGCTGCCCCGCGCGGGGCGCTACGCGGTGCGGCGTGGGGAAACGATGTCAGCAGAGGTGCTCGCGCTCATCTGGGCCGCCTGCACGGGCCTCGCCCAGCCGCTGTGGCAAGCGGCCCTCCGCCGGTTGCCCACGCCTGCTTTCCTGGCCCTCAAGTGGAGCGTCGCAGCGACGCTCTTTACCATCTGGGCGCTGGCCAGCGGTTGGTGGCGTACAGCCACGCTGGGGCCGGGGCTCGGCTACCTGCTTGCGGCGGCGCTGATCGGCCCGATCGGCGCCTGGGCGCTCTACTCTGCTGCGATCCGCCGCCTCGACGTCTCGGTGGCCCATCCCCTGAGCAACACCTCGGTGCTCATCTCCGTGGTCATCGGTATCGTGTTCCTCGGCGAGCGTCCTCCGCTGGGCCCTACGCTCCTCGGGGCGCTGCTGATCTTCGCCGGCGTGTATCTCGTGCAGGTGGAGCGTCCGCACTGGCAGCGCGGCGGGGGTATCAGCCGCCTCGGGCTGGGCTGTGCCCTGGGTGCCGGGTTCTGCTACGGCGTGAACAACGTGATCTGGAAGCTGGGTGTCATCGGGACCAGCGTCCCCGAGGCGCTCTGGCTGCGCAGCGCCGTGCCCGCCGTGCTCTGGCTCCTGTGCTGGGGCACTATGCTGGCGCGCGAGGGAGGGCCGCTAGGGAAGCTGCCGGAGCGGGCGCGTCTCTCCAAGGCGGGCGTGGGCTATGTCCTCGCGGTTGCGCTGCTCTCCGACGTGCTGGGATTCACGCTATATTTCGAGGCCCTGGCGATCGGTGATGTGGCGGTGGTCGCGCCGCTCGGCAATACCGCGCCGCTGTTCTCCGGGCTTGTGGCGATGCTGGTGCTGCACGAGCCCGTGCGCTTCTGGCGCGCGACGGGCATCATCGCCTGCGTGGCTGGTGTCGCCTTCCTGACCGCCTTCCGCTAGGAAGCGTGCTGCAGCCCTCTGGCCGCGTGCTCGCTGCTCACGGCTGTAGGGGGCCTCCCAGTCTGCTGTCTGAGCGGCGGGGGGTGCCCCCCGTGCTTGCTACAATGGCGTAGGCAGCGGCGCTCGAGGGGGCGGGAGACACGTGCGGATCCTGGTAGTGGGCGCGGGGAGCCTGGGCACGGTGGTGGCAGCGGCCCTGGCGGCCAGCGGCTGTGAGGTAGTCGTCTACTGCCGGCCCTGGCAGGTCACCCCACTGCAGGCCGAGGGGCTAGTGGTCACCGGCGTGCGCGAGATACGGGCGGCAGTACAGGCCACCGCAGAGGCCGCCGCGATCGGGCCGGTGGACTACCTGCTGCTAGCCGTGAAAACGCGCGATACAGCCGCGGCGCTCGCGGCGCTGCGCGACGTGCCGGTTGGGGCGGCAGCCTCGCTCCAGAACGGCGTGATCAAGGACGAACAGCTCGCCGCCTGCTATGGCGCGGCGCGGGTGCTGGGGGCCGCCTCCATCTTGGGCGCGACCGCCGAGCGGCCTGGCCGGGCGGTCTGGACGCTGGCCGGCACCACCTATTTCGGCGAGCTGGCGGGGCCCCCATCAGCCCGTGTCGAGGCGCTGGTCGCCGCCTTCCAGCATGCCGGCCTGCCGGCCGAGGCTGTGGCCGACGTGCGCGCCGTCGAGTGGTCCAAGCTCTGCCAGATCGTGCCCGCCGCAGCGCTGTCGGCGCTCACGCGCCTGGAGTACTACAAGATCTGCAAGGAGCCCGCTCTGGCCGCGCTGTTCGTGGAGCTTACCCGTGAGTGTGCCCGTGTGGCGGAGGCGTCAGGGGTATCCATCGGCGACTACCAAGGCTTCAACCCGCGCACGCTGGCCACGCTGCCCCACGCCGAGGCGGTGGCCTCGGTGATCGAGCGCGGGCGTGCCCTGGAGGCTCAAGGCCTCACGGCCATGCGTATCTCGCTGCTGCAGGATCTCTTGCGCGGCCGCCCGACTGAGGTCGAGGAGACGCTCGGCTACATCGTGCGCCAGGCGGCGGCGCTGGGGGTGGACGTGCCGCTGACGCGCTTCGCCTACGGCCTCATCCGCGGGATGGAGGCTTACTTCTAGATGGCCCGCGACCGCATCCTTCTCACCGGCCTGGCGTTCTACGGGCGGCACGGAGTGCTGGTCGCGGAGCGCGAGCTGGGCGGGCGCTTCGTCGTCGACGTGGAGGCCTCGCTGGACTTGCGCCAGGCCGGGCAGCGGGACGACCTGGCTGCTACTGTCGATTACAGCCAGCTGTACGAGCAGGTACGGGCGGTGGTGGAGGGGCCCTCCGTGAACTTGCTCGAGGCGCTGGCCGAGCGCATCGCCCAGCGGCTGCTAGGCTGCTTCCCGCTGCTCGAGGCCGTGACCGTACGCGTGCACAAGCCGGCGGCTCCGCTCGCAGGGGCCGCCGTGGCGGCGGTGGCGGTCGAGATCCACCGAGGGCGGGAGGAGCAAGCGTGAGCGGTCCCTTGGGCGGGGGGGTGCTGAGCCGCGCCGCGCTCCTGGCGCGGCTCGCCGCCGACCCCCCTCTCGTGTCCGGCCTCGCCGACGTGGATACGCAGGTCCAGCCGCACGGCATCGACCTGCGCCTCGAGAGCGTGTGGCGCTTCACCGGCCCGGGCGCGTTGGGCCGCGACGCAGCCGGTGCTACATCCGAGGCCGTGCGCCACCTCCCCGCGCGCGAGCCGCTGGCTTTCGATGCGCAGGGTGCCCTGCACCTGCCGCCCGGGGCCTATGTGGTGCGGTTCCAGGAGGTGGTGCAGCTCCCTGCTGACCTCATGGCTCTGGGCCGGCCGCGCTCCACCCTGCTGCGCTGCGGGGCTACGCTCCATACGGCGGTCTGGGATGCCGGCTATCGCGGGCGCTCGGAAGCGCTGCTGATCGTCGCCAATCCGCACGGCTTGCGGTTGGAGCGCGGCGCGCGCATCTGTCAGCTCGTCTTCTTCACACTCGACACGCCGGTGGCCGGCTACGCCGGCGCCTACCAGGGCGAGAACATCGACGAACGCTGCGACCCTTGAGGCAGCGCGCCGGAACCCGTACTATCCTGAGGTACACAATGTAGACAGGCTTGGAATGTGCGGCGAGCGCCGCAGGGAGAACGCGATGGACGAGCCTGAGGACGAACTCCAGACGCAGCGCGAGCGCCTGGAAGCGGCTGAGGTTTTCGCTTTCATCTTTCCGCTGCTCGATCGCCTGCTGGTGATCGATGTCCGTGCGCTGCCCCTCCAGCCCCCTGAAACGCTCGTTGTAGCGAGCGCCGACATCGTAACCGAGTTCCTCCCGCGCTTCCAGCGACAGCTCACCGAGCTGTTCCAGCGCCGTCCCGAGCTGGTATTCAGCCGCTTGCGGCTGTTCGCCTACCTCGACGGAGCGCTCGCGCAGCTCGTAGTCGATGCGGCATTGGCGCGGGCCGGCCGTCCGCTGCTCGACCGCGAGCGGGAGCAGAGCTTCGCTTACGCGCGCGTGCGGGCGGCGACGGCGGAGTTCTTCGGCAGCGCGCTCTGGGAACTCGTCGAGGAGAAGGTGATACGCGACAGCGGCGGGATGCTCCGTGCCTCGCTGGACGCCGCCCGCGAGGCGCTGGTGACCTGGGAGCGCGAGCTGCTGCGGCGTGCGGCAGAGGAGGAGCGCCGCCGGCTGTTCTCCGAGCGCTACTACCGCATCATCCGGCCCCAGGATCCCAACCCTAGCTAGCTCCGGTCGCGCGCGAGGCAGCGTGGGAGGCTACACCAGCGCCTGCGGGCTCGCGCCGACCCGGCACGAGGGATGGTGCTTGCGTCCCTGTCTATCCCTTGGGTAGTTATTTATCGAGAACGGCCCGCAGCTCTCTCACCCTCAAAGCCAGGGCCGTCGGCGTGCGACCGGCCTGGCCGACCGGTGCTCCCTTTCTGCCCCAGCCGCTCTGCGGGCCATCGGCCGTGACCTGGAGTGGGTAGATGGAGGTCTGGCACTTGCGCGTCGTGGTGCAGGTCCGCGATGTGGAGCGCGCTGTGCAGTTTTACCGCGACACGCTGGGCCTCCGGCTCGCTGAGCGCTGGGAGCACCCCACGACGCCAGGGGCCATCTTCGATACAGGACACGGCCAGATCCAGGTGTATGCCGCTCTCGATGGAGCGGCAAGCCCCATCGCTGCCCCGACGATCGTGCTCGTCATCGCGGACGCCGATCGGGAGTACGTCCGGCTGCTCTCGCAGGGGGTGCGGCCACTGTGGGGGCCGGCGACGAGCGCCTGGGGCACCCGGCAGTTCGCGATCCAGGACCCCGACGGGACGACGATCGTGTTTTGCGCGCCGGCCGCGCCGCTGCCCGTGCCCGAGACCGACGAGGCGCCGGTCGCACCGACCCGCGAGCGCGGCGCTTAGGAGGGCTCGCCGGAAGACGACTGCGGCGCCGTGGGAACCGAGGTCTCCACTGGCGCTGGGGCCTGGGGCGCCCGCACCGCGCGCGTCAGGAGATAAACCAGGAACCAGATGGCTACCGCTGCGCTGGCCAGCGCCACAAGCTGGGCCTGGGCCAGGCCGAAGGCGACCGCGGGATCCTGCCGGTAGAAGTTGATCACGAAGCGGCCGGCCGAGTACAGGAAAAGGTAGAGCCAGAACAACATGCCGGGCCGCGGCAGCCGCCCCCACAGGCCCAGCAGCAGGCCATAGATCAGCAGGTCCCAAACGAGTTCGTAGCCCACCGCGAGATGGTTGGGCACCCCGCGCTCGCCCAGGGTGTTCGGGTGAACATAGGTCACCGCCCAGGGGGTGCCCTCGGGCAGGCGGGCGCCGTGGTGCTCGCCGTTGATGACGTCGCCGATGCGGCCGATCGCCTGGCCCAGGATCAGCCCCACCGCGCCGGCGTCGGCGAGGAGCCCGACCGGCAGCCGCCGCAGCCGCGCATAGATGAAGCCCCCCAGCGCACCGCCCAGGATGGCTCCGAAGATGGCGATGCCGCCCTCGTTCAGCAGTAGGATCTGGAGCGGCCGCTGGCTATAGTACTCCCACTGGTCCACCACGTGGAGAAGCCGCGCGCCGATGAGCCCGCCGATGGTGCACCAGAAGGCGGTGGTCATCAGCTCGTCGTCGGAGACCGGACCCCCGCGCAGCAAGCGCGTGGCGATCCAGATCCCCACGGCCAGGCCAATCGCGCTGAACAGGCCGTGCCAGCTCAGCACGAACGGCCCAAGTACGACGAGGTTGGGATCGATATCGATGACCATCTTGTCCGTATTGTACCCGCTCGGCGGCTGTGAGGACACGAATTCCGTGGCGGCGCGGCCGCCAGCTGCCGGTTCATAGCTCGTCGAGTGCGAGGGGGTCCACCACCGGCGGGCCCAGTGGCGCTATGGCCCATTCGGCCGTGTCGCTGTGGCGCGGCAGGTTGCTCTCCACGATGCGCCCGTCGGCGAGGCGCAGCCGGTAGGGGAAGGCGTGGCGATCGAACTGCCCACCGTGCGAGATCACGAAGATCTGGGCGAAGTGCGCCGCAACATAGCCGGTGGTGAGCAGGGCGACCACGGCGCGGGCGCGCCGCGCATCGAACGAACTCAGCGGCTCATCCAGGAACAAGAAGCCGGGCCGCACCCCGCGCTCGGCCGGCAGCGTCGCCAGGGCGAAGGCAAGGCGGAGGGCGAGCGAGAACTGGTCGCGGGTGCCGCCCGAGAACAGGTGCTTGGCCACGTAACGCCCCGCGCGCTCGTCCCAGACGCGGAGGCGGTAGTCGTCCGTGATCACGGCGTCGCGGTAGCGGCCATCGGTCAGGAGCGGGAGCAGGAGCTGCAGGTGCCGCACGGTATCAGGCAAGACGCGCTCCACCAGGCGCTCGCGTGCCGCAGCAACGATGGCCGCGGCTCGCGTCCGCACGGCGAGCTCGTGGCGGAGTGCGGCGGCTTCGGCCTCGCAGGCGACGCGATCGAGCGGTGTTGTGGCGAGGCTCCACTGACGTTCCAGCGCTGCGCGCCGAGCGCGCAGGGCGCCGAGCTCGGTCAGCAGCGCATCGCGCCGAGCCGCCAGCGCGGCGGCCGCGGCCGGATCATCTGTTACGGCGGGCAGGAGGGGAGCGATGGTAGCGACGCTCAGCTCAGCAGGCGCGGGCAGCCCGAGAGATGTCAGCATGGCGCGCACTGCCGCGCGTCGCGCGGCAGCCTCGTGGCGTGCGAGCGTCTCGCGGGCCACGGCCTCGCCCAGCGCGCGCTCTACCGCTGCTAGCGCGCGCTCACTATCGCTGGTAGGGGAGAGCGCTTCCAGCTCCTGCGCCAGTGCGGCGAGAAGCGCTGCGGCGTCGGCTGCCGCGGCTGCGAGGGCTGCGCGGCGAGCGCGGCAGGCAGCAAGCGAGGCCGGGGGTATCAGCCCGTGTACAGCGAAGCGCGCGGCTAGGACGGCGCGCGCCACGCTATCTACGCCCGCTGGAGGCCGCGCCGTGGCGGCCGCCGGTCGCGCCGCGAAGCGGGGGCGGACCCGCCGGTAGCCGAGCGCCACGCCTACCGCCAGTGCGACCCCGCCGAGAAGGAGCGCTACGCTTACTTGTCCCGCTACCAGAGCGGCGCCGGCTCCTAGCAGCAGCCCGCTGACCAGCGCGCCGACGCGGGCTGTCAGCCGGGGGAGAGGGGGCTGAGCTGCGGCGGCCGTCTGCTCGGCGGCGGTTTCCGACCGCTCCCACTCCTCCAGCAGCGCCTGCTCTATCGCCTGTGCCTGCAGCGTGCGGAGCGCCTCGCGCGCCTGCTCTAGGCGGGTGCGGGTGGTGGCGGCCTCCTCGGCTGCTGCCTCCTGAGCCGCCAGCGCGTCCAGCTCGCGGCGGAGCGCTGCGGCCTGGAGCGCTTGACTGAGCGCTGCCTCCTCCGCCTCGCGCTGGGGGATGATCTCGCGCAGCGCCGCCAGCTCGGCGCGGGCCTCGGCTGCGGCAAGCGCCTGCTCGTCGGCGCGGCTGACGCGGAAGCGGCGCTCCAGCAGCGTGAGCCGGTCGAGATTCAGGAGCCTCAGGAGCGCGGCCTCGCGCTCGCGGGCGTCCATCGCCTCGAGCTTCTCGAGCTTCTTCTGCTCCACGAAGCATGAATCGAGCAGCGCTGCGCCCTCGAGAGAGCCCAGCTCCTGTACGATCCGGCGGTTGACGGCCGCGACCTGGCTGACCTCCTCGCGCGTGCCATCGGGATAGCTGAGGCGGAGGCGAGCGCGGCTCGGACGCCCGCGCCGCAGCCAGCGCGTCACGACCAGCCGTGTGTCGCCCACCCGGAAAGCTAGCTCGACCGTCGCCTCCGTGGCACCGTAGCCGATGGCGCTCTCCAGGCTACCGCGGTTGTCCTCGCTGGCCAGCAGGCTGCCATAGAGGGCGAAGTAGATACTCTCAAACAGCGTGGACTTGCCGGCCTCGTTAAGCCCTTCGACGAGCACGCTGCCTCGGGGAGGCAGCAGCAGGTCGATGTCGCGCAGGCTCTTGAAGCGATCCACCCGCAGGCGTTCCAGCAGGATCACGAGCCGTTTCCTCCAGGCATGGGGCATAGCTCATCGTAGGCGGTGAGCACGGCCGTGCGCGCCGCATGGAGGAGAGCGCGCTCCATAGGGTCGCTCGTCGCAGCGAGGAGCGCGTCGGCACAGGTCGCCAGCTCGTCGCGCGTCGTCCGTCGTCCCTCGCTGGCCGGAGGCACGTTCGCCGCCGTGGCGAGAACCAGCCCGTCCGTGCGGAGGTCGAAGAACGCGCAGCGGGCCGCGCCGAAATCGCGCACCGCCGCCAGATCGAGCGCGTGGTAGGCCTCCCGACTGAGCGTGCCCGTCAGCGTGACGCGCACCAGGGCCTCCGGGTGGCACAGCGGCTCGATGCGCCGCAGCAGTGCGGCGTGCAGGTCGGCACCGTCTAGCGTGGCGACTGGCACCGTCGCCATCCGGCGTGGCTGGCAGGGCACCGGCTGGTGCTCCAGCCGCTCGACCCCGCCGGGCGCGAGTTCGAGATAGACGAAGCCGGGGGTCTCTCCACTCTCGCCGAAGGTCATGCGCTCGGTAGCCCCCGGTACGACTACCAGGCGGTGGCCGAGCTGGAGGGTGGCGTGGCGGTGGACGTGGCCCACCAGGAATACGTCGGCGGGAAACGCCGCCAGAGTGGCCTGGCGGAGCAGCGGCTCGTGTGCGTAGGGATGGAGCTGGCCCTCAATCCCGTGATGGAGAAGCAGCAGGCGCAGGTCGGCGGTCACGTCCCAGGTCTGGCCGGCGAGCGGATCCGCTCCTGGCGGCAGCGTTGGATCCCAGGCCAGCCCGCCGATGGCTACCCGCCACCCCTGCACCGTGCATTGCCGCGTAGCGATCGTCCCCTGGCCGGCCAGCCACTGCAAGCCGCCCAGGCCCGCATACACCGCCTGCGGCGCGAGCCCGCCGTGCTCAGTTCGCTGGCGGGGCGTGTCGTGGTTGCCGCCGATGGCATAGCAGCCGATGCCGGCCGCGGTGAGGCGGGCCAGTGCCTCGGCCACCGCCACGCGCTCGTTGTTGCGGGGCTCGGGGGTATCGAATAGATCGCCAGCCTGGAGGAACAGGTGCGCGCGGCGCGCGAGCGCGCACTCGACCGCTGCCTCCCAGCCGCGGCGCAGCCAGGCGCGTCGCCGCTCGAGCTGCTTCGGTGTCAGACGCTCGTAGTAGCGTCCCAGATGGTTGTCGGCGGTTACCACTACCCGCAGCACGGATCTCAAGGGCGATCCCCCGGCGCAGTAGCCGCGGCCGGCAGGCGCTCGGGCTGGCGCCCCCGGCGCGAGCCGAACAAGTGTTCGCCCAATTGTAGCGGGTGCGACGGGCGTAGTACCATCTCTTGACTGCGGGCTCTCGCCTACAGGCTTGGTAGCGATCGGCAAGCTGTTGTCCCATATGGGGCGGCGTGCTTGGTGCGGAATGCTTGTGCCGCTAGCGAGGACGGGGAGGTGGTAGTGCGCGAGTCGTGGGAGGTGCGGCCTATCGGCGTGGTCTGCTCGCCGGTGAAGGATCCCGCCGCGATGCCCGTGAACGGGGTGCCGGCGGCGGTCGAGGTCTACGAGGCGTTCGCGCCCGGCTTAGTAGCGATCGAGAGCAACACCCACCTGTGGGTGCTCGCCTGGCTGCACCACGCCGATCGGACCACCCTCCAGACGGCTGGGCGCCATGCCCGGCCGGGAGCGCCGCTGCGGGGCGTGTTCGGCCTGCGGCACTCCAGTCGTCCCAACCCCATCGGCCTCGCGGCCGCCCGGCTGCTCGGCGTCGAGGGCCGGCGGCTCCAGCTCGACCGGCTGGACTTCGTCGACGGCACGCCGGTGCTCGATCTCAAACGCTACTCGCCGGGCTGGGACGCGATCTTCGCCGCCCGTACCTACTACGAGACCCTGCCGCGCACCGAGGAGCCGGCGCAGCTAGCCGAGGATCTCTTCCTCGAGGCGATTCACTTCCATGGCGAGGCCTGTGTGGGCGCGGCCCTGGCCTCCCGGATGGTGGCCTACGTCGTCCAGCGCTGGGGTGTGGCCACCAAGGACCCCGCTCTGCGCGTCCGCGTCAAGCCCGAGGGGTGTCTCGTCGATGGGCTCCAGGCGGCCACCGGCGCGACGCTCGGCAGCGGCCGCCTGCAGGTCGTCAGCGGGGCCGGCGTGCAGTTCGTGCATGGTTGGCAGCGCCTGCGCCTGCAGCCGCGGCCGCAGCTGCCGCTGCAGCCCGAGGCGGTGCTGCAGGCGCCGGTCAGCGCGCTGTTCGGCGTTCAGGAGGAGACGCCGGTAGACACGATCTAGCTTTAATCCGGCTGTAACGCTCCCTGATGGCGGGCTCGTTGCAGTAGCTCTTCGGGGAGCAGGGAGGTGGGAAGGATAGGGATGGGTAGCTGGCGCGGGGCGATCGCCTGGCTGAGCCTGCTGGGACTCCTGCTCGCCGCCTGTGCGGCGCCGGGCGCGGGAAGCGGGGGAACGGCCGTTTCGCCGCCGGCCCAAGCGCCCGCGACGAGCGGTCCTCCGGTGTCCAGTCCGGGCGCTCTCCTCAAAGTACCCGCCGCATATTCAGCGGCCTCCGGGGCCCAGCTGGTGATCCTCCTCGCCGAGCAGGCCGGACTGTTCCGCGAGCGTGGGCTGGCCGTCGAGCTCACGCTGCTCGGGGGCGACCGCGCCATCCAGTCGCTGGTCGCCGGCCAGATCGCGTTCGCGACGATCCCCGGCGTCCAGCTCGTCAACGCGGCGGTGGGCGGAGCGCCGGTGGTGACGGTGGCGCAAGATATGGAGACCGTCGGCCTGTCGATCCATGCCGACCCGAGCATCCGGGAGCTACGGGGGCTCCGGGGCAAGCGCATCGGGATCACCGTGCCGGGCACGCTCACCGACCTCGCCGCACGCGTAGTGATCCGCGAGGCGGGGCTGCGCGTGGGCGAAGACGTCGCGCTGGTGAACGTGGGCAGCGTGCAGGATCTCGTGCCCGCCATGGCTGCCGGTGCTGCCGATGCCGCTGTGCTCTCTATGCCCGCGAGTCTCCGCGCGCGTGAGGCGGGCTTTCCCGAGCTGGTCGATGTCGCCAGTCTGGGCCGGCCGGCCCGGATCATCCACAACACGCTCGCCAGCCGGCGCGACTACCTGGCAGAGCAGCCGGAGGCCGCCCGGCGCTTCGTCGACGCCTACGCGGCGGCTGTGCGCCTGGCGCGGGAGGACCTGGCCGCCGCCCGGGCGGCGGTGATGAGATGGCTCGACATCGATGACCCGGCGCTCGCCGAAGCCACGGCACAGTACTACGTGCGGCTGCTGAAAGACCCGCCGCGGCCCAGCCCCGAGTCCTGGCGGGCGCTGCTCGAGCTCATGGCCGACCTGCCGGAGGTCCACCCTGCGGTGCGGACGACCGCGCCCGAGACGCTGATCGACACGCGCTTCTTCAGCAGCTAGTCGATGGGGCGAGCGATACTTAGGCGGCCTCGATACAGGCGCGGATCGCGGCGGCCAACCGGCGTGAGTCGTGGCGCACATAGGGCTGGTAAACCGCGAGATCGCCGCCGATGAAGCGCGTCTCGGGCCGCCAGGCGGTCACATCGCCCAGCAGGACCGGAGAGGACTGCGAGGCGGCATAGCGGTCGCGCACGGGGCGCGGGGGCGGAGCGGCGTGGTAGAGGACGACGTCGAGCCGCGGACCGCCGAGATACAGCTCTATCGCGGCGGCGAAGTCGCGCACGGTGTAGCCGTGCGTCTCGTTGGGCTTGGTCATCAGGTTCACAACGTAGATGACGAGCGCGTTGCTGGCCCGGATCGCCTCGCTGACGCCCCCGACAAGCAGGTTGGGCACGATGCTCGTATAGAGGTCGCCAGGCCCGAGGACGATCACGTCAGCGGTCTGCAGCGCATCCAGCGCCTCGGCATAGCCGCTCACCGGCGGGTCGAGGTAGACGTTCAGGACCGGCGCGTCGAGCAAGCCTTCCCAGGTATCGATCGTCGCCTCGCCCCGCAGTGTGCGCCCGTTCTCCAGGTGCATGACCAGGTCGCAGCGCTCCAGCGTGACGGGCAAGACGCAGCCCTGTACACGGAAGACCGCGTGCAGCCGCCGCACCGTCTCGGCCGTGCTGCCCGTGAGCTGTTCGAGCGCGGTGAACAGCAGGTTCCGCAGGGTGTGGCCGTCGAGGCTCCCACCGCGGAAGCGGTGCGCGAGTAGCTCGCGCAGCGCCTCGGGGTGATCGGAGAGCGCGATGAGACAGCGGGTGAAATCGCCTGGAGGGAGGATGCCGTACTCGTCGCGCAGCCGGCCGGAGCTTCCCCCGGAATCCATCATCGAGACGATGGCCGTTAGCTGTGCGCAGAGGGGGCGCAGCCCGCGCAACAGAGTGTAGTGCCCGGTGCCCCCACCGAGCGTGACGACGCGCTGGTGGAGCGGCTTAGCCATGGTGTCCTCCCCTGAGTTCCCAGGGCTCGCTGAGGGCGAGCGCGCGGTCGGGGTAACAGTCCAGGACCTGATGGAGCCGGGTCAGCGCGAGCAGGGCGTACACCGGTGGAGGCGCCCCGCAGCAGCGCACGGCGCCCCCGCGCTCACGTGCGAGCTTGACGAGTGCGACCAAGGCGCCCAGGCCGTGGCTGTCGATCTCCGTGACTCCGCTCAGGTCGACCAGCACGAACCGTCTGCCGCCCAGCACGACCGCGCGGAGCTGCTCGCGCACCGCCAGGGCATACTCCGCGCTGATCTTGCCGCTCAGGGCAGCCACGACATGGGTCGGGGCCCAAGCGACCTGGACGCCCGCAGCGTATGGCGCCTCTTCAAGACGGGACATCGCGCCCTCCGTCCTTAACGGTCCGGTCGGTGACTGGTGCCGCTCGGTCTGCTATCGAGCGCGGCAGACTGTGCGGCCTGTAGCGCGTGTCGGCATGGCCTGCTGCCGTAGTGCTTACCGGGTTTCTGGGGCCAGTCTAGACGGCGTTCGGGCGGGATGCTGTAACGCCGGTCACGGCTCCCCCGTGAGGTGCTTCTCAGAGCGGGCGTGTAGCGCCCTGTGTTGTACTGCATTAGAGTCCGTGCTAAGGTACGGCACAGGCCGGCTCCAGCGGCGCCAGCAACCGTGGGGCCGACGCGTCGTCCTGCCCGCTGGCAGACTAGGCGCTGCAGGGCCGCGGTCGGGTCAAGAACAGGACGGGGAGGTGGTTATGGGACCGGTGCGCTACACGATCTTGTTGCTGGTCTGCCTGCTCGCCATGGGGGGCGGCCCGCCGGCTGTGGTAGCACGGGCGCCGGCCACTGCGGAGAGCAGCCTGGCGGCGCCCGCCCCCGCGGCGCCGCTGCCCCAGCGCACCCGACTGACGATGGGCTTGATTCCCGTCATCCCCTCGGCAACCGTCTTCGTTCCCTTCGAGAAGGGCTACTTCGCCGCCGAGAACATCGACTTCCAGTGGGAGGTGGTCCAGGTCACCAGCGAGGCCATTGCCCACGTCGCCTCGGGCAACCTGGACCTAGCGCAGGCCACTATCGGTGCGGCGCTGCTGAACACGTTCGCCCGGGGGCTTGACGTGCGGATCATCGCCGGTTCACACGGGATGCCGCCCGCGGGACCGGGCGGCGACCCGTTCCTGGTCCGGAAGGACCTCTACGATAGCGGCGCGGTGCGCGACGCCGCCGGGCTGCGCGGCCGGAAGATAGCGGTTAACGGCACCGGCGTCTTCAGCGAGTACGCTGTGAACGAGGTGATGCGGACCGCCGGCCTGACGATCGACGACGTCGATCTCCAGATCGTCCAGTTCCCGGATATGCCCGCCGTTCTCGCCAACGCCTCCGTGGATGCTGCCTTCCTGCCCGAGCCGTTCGCGACCCAGGCGATGGAGATGGGGGTAGCGGCCCAGATCTTGCCCGAGTTCATCCGCGGGGCACAGATCACGATCCTCGTGGCCGGCCCGACCTTCCTGCGGGATCGCGCGGTAGCGGAGGCGTTCATGCGCGCGTACCTGCGCGGCCTGCGCGACCTGGCCGAGCAGGGCTGGACCTCGAGCGAGCATGCGGCGATCATCGAGCGCTACACCCATGTGCCCGCGGCAGTGGTGCAGCGGATACTGCCCCAGTATGCCGACCCCGATGGGCGAGTTAACTGGGACTCGCTGCTGGACCAGCAGCGTTTCTATTTAGCCCGGGGGTACCTGAGCTACCGCGAGCCACTCGATCTGCTGCGCTTCAGCGAGGATGGTCCGCGCCAGGCGGCGCTGGCGGCACTCGGCCGGTAGCCGGTGGGGAGCCGGCGGCTGTCGAGCCGCTTGAGGCCTCGCGGTTCCAGGTGTACAGCCACATGGGGCGCTCGGTGTAGGGGGTCCAGCCGCCTTGCCGGGCCGCCGCAGCCGCTGCGTCGGAAAACAGCCCCAGCACTCGCGCTGCGCCATGCATGGCTGCCCAGGCCCGCACCGCTGCCAGCAGCGGCGGGAAGGCCGCCGGAGCACCAGCGAGGAGCGCTACGGTGACCTCGCCGCCCGCTAGGACGGCCGGTGGCGCCACGGCGGCGAACGCCGCGGCGTCGGCGCTGACAAGTACGTGCCCGGCCTGCACCGCCACGGCGAGCCAGGCGCGCGTGGCACGGGCCGCTCGCCAGCCCTGCCAGCGGAGGGGCTCGGCGGGTGAGGGGAGCTGCCGTGCCAGCGCCCAGAGCGCGGCGGTGTCCTCGGGCTGTGCGAGGCGGGCCAGTTGCTCCCCTTCTGCCGCCGCGTGGCAGGGGAGATACTCGCCCCCTGGGATGAAGCCGAGCGCTGCCGCCACCCGGTGCATCGGCACATTGCCCGCCGCGGTCAGGAAGCGCACTACCTGCAGGCCCTGCTGCTGGGCGCAGGCGAGTAGATGAGCGACCAGGGCGCGTCCCCAGCCGCGCGCCCGCTGGGCGGGGGCCACACGCACCCCTTCGATCCAGCCCTCGCCGGGGGCTACGACCGAGAGCTTGCCCACCGCGAGCGCGGTATCGGTAGCATCGACCCCGACAACGAAGGCCCCAGCTGGATCGGCCAGCCAGGCATCCCAGACGCGAGGGATGTAGTCGCCGTCGGGCCAGGTAGTGGCGCAGAGAGCGAATACCGCGTCGCGGTCGCGCGGCGTGGCTGGGCGGAAGCGGTGGGCCATTCCGGCGCTCCCAGTAGCGCTCCTCCCGGATTGTAGCAGCGGGGGCGAGCGACGCTTCTCGCGTGCCGGGCTTCGCTGCCGCCACGCCTGCTCGGGATGGCCTGCACGCGACGCGTGCTCCACAGCGCGTTAGCACGTTCGACGCGCTCTTTCCCTCTTCGCGCCTTACACTGTAAGGCAAGCGGCGCTAGCGCCGTAGTGCGCCGTTCGGCTGCATCAGTAGGAGGAAAGCCAAGATGAGAGGCCCATATGCGGTGGATCTGACGCGCCGCGCCTTCCTGCGGCTAGGGCTGGCGGTGGCTGCTCCGCTTGCTGTCGCAGGGGCTGGCCTGGGAGGCTTCGGGAGCGGGAGAGGATCCGGCGCCGACCGCCTGACTCGGGCTCAGGAGCTGCCTCCCACGCCCGCTTGCGGCGAAAGCACCGCTGTCACGCCGCCCCAGACCGAGGGACCTTACTATCGGCGGGAGAGCCCGGAGCGCACATCGCTCCTGGAGCCCGGCCTGGCGGGCACGCGCCTGGTGGTCACCGGCGCCGTCCTCACCCGCGCCTGTCAACCGATCGCAGGGGCGCTGCTCGATTTCTGGCAGGCCGATGCCAGCGGGCGGTACGACACCGGAGGGTATCGCCTGCGCGGCCACCAGTTCACGGACGCGCGCGGCCGCTACTTCCTAGAGACGATCGTCCCTGGCCTCTACACCGGGCGCACGCGGCATATCCACGTCAAGGTGCAGGCGCCGTACCAGCCGGTCTTGACCACGCAGCTGTACTTCCCGGGCGAGCCGCGCAACGCCAGCGACCGTCTCTTCCACCCCGCCCTGGTAATGGCCATCGAGGACACCGCGGAGGGCAAGCTAGCAACGTTCGACTTCGTCCTCGACGTCGCCTAACACTGGTGAGAGCGGACCCCGGTTGGGAGCCCGACCGGCCGTGGCGAGGGGCCGGCCCCGGGAGGGGTAAGGTGCTGAGCGCATGGGGACAGGCGGCCACTGGTTTACGGTGGCCGCCTCGTGTCCCTGGCGCCGCGCGCGGCCGCGGGATGCCGGAGGGCGGTCGCCCAGTCGCGTCTTGCCGGCTGCGGTGTGGGAGCTAAGCTTAAGCGGAGGGCGGGGGCGGGAGTAGGCCCTCCATGCCGTTCAGCACGTAGTCGACCACCCGCTCGCCGGGCACGATGCGGTGGCTCAGGGTGCCAATCCCCTCGACCTCGAACGTGATGGTCTGCCCCACCTGCACCCAGCGCCCGGTGTCCATCGAGCAGCTGAGCCCCACCGTGCCGGTTCCCAGCACGTCGCCGGGGTAGAGCGTCTCGTTGTCCGATGCGAAGGCCACCAGGTGTTCGGCCAGGAAGCTGCGGCGGTGGCCCGTATGGCCCTCGTACCACACCTCTCCGTCCACGCTTAGCCGTACCCGCAGGTTCGCCTCGTCGAGCTCGTCGGCGGTGACCAGGCACGGCCCGAGCACGTTGCACCAGTCCTTGGCCTTGGCGGGGCCGAAGTAGTCGGAGCGGGTGTACACGTCGCGCGCACTACAGTCGATGAAGATCGTGTAGCCGGCGATATAGTCGCGAGCCTGCTCCACGGTGAGGTTACGGCCCTCGCGGCCGATGATGATCCCGATCTCCAGCTCGCAGTCGAGGCGCTTGGTGAAGTAGGGGTAGGGGATCGGGTCCTCCGGCCCGATCACCGAGGCCGGATTGCCCTTGTAGTAGGGCGGCCAGCGGTACCAAGAGGGCCGCTTGGGCGGGAAGCCGGGCGCGCGCGACATGTGCTCCTCGAACACCGAGAAGTCGCGCAGGGAGCGCGGCCGTGGCAGCGGGGCGCGCAGGCGCACCTCGTGGCGCTGGTAGACGAGCCGCGCGCCATCCGCGCCGCGGGGCGACGGGTCGGCTTGGAGCTGCCGCCGGACGAACGCCAGCGCCTGCTCGGCGGCCTCGCGCGACTTGTGGGCGCCCTCCAGCCAGCCGATCATATCCGGCGGTGTACGCACGGCGGCGAGCGCGCGCGGCGTCGGCTCGTCGGTCTCGGCCCGGAGGTAAGCCTCGTAGGCCGCGGTGAGATCGACGATCCGGCCGTTCTGGTCGCCGTCCAGCAGGGCGCCCAGGCGATCGACCCGCCCGATCGGCGTCTCGACGGTAAAGGTCACGAGCTTCATCCCGCCTCCTTAAACATCGCTGGTACTACAGGCCGGCAGATGAGTCGCAGTCGTGCCCTATTCGCCTCAACGCGCGGCCGCGACCGGTGATGCACTCGCCATCTACAAACTGTTAGGCCGGTCACGTCTGTGGTATCGCTGTGCTGCCGCCCGGCAGTCACCTATCCGGTGCGCGGCCCAGCGCAGCCCCGGTCGCCCGGATCTGGCGCGCGTGGTCGCGGCGGTGGTCGATGATGAAGCGCGTCACGAGGCCCGCGATGTCGAACTCCCCCTGCCGTGGGTGCGTGCCGCGGACCGCGAGATCGGTCTCCGAGAGCGTGGCCAGAAGCGCCGCTACCTCGGCCACGGCGGCGCGGTTGCGGGCGAGCGCCTCGTCGAGTGTGTCCCGCGCGTGTGCGCGGATGGGCGCTAGCCGCTCGGGCGCATCTAGCGGCCGGCCGAACGTCCCACCTCCGTTGCGCAGCAGGCGGCGGATCTCGGCGGCGTAGAACCGCGGTGAGTCGGCCATGTGGGCCAGGATCTCCATCACGCTCCACTCCTCAGGCGCGGGGCGTCGGTACAGCAGCTCGCTGGGCACCGCGAGCGCCGCCGCCTCCAGCTCCGCCGCAGCGGCCTGGAGCGCCTCCAGCAGTCGGTGAACGTGAGGGCTCGGCATCGGTTCTCAGCCTGCCTTCGAAGCGGAACGCACTGCCCGGCGACCGCCTTCTCGCCGCCAAGCGCGCCGGTTGCTGCCAGGATAGCTTCCGATGCCCGGCCCCGCAAGCGGGGCCGCGGGCAGATGTGCGGCATGCGGTAAGATAGGAGCAGGAGACGCAGTATGAGAGAGGAAGCATGCCCGAACTATACGACGTGATCATCATCGGGTCGGGCCCGGCCGGGTACACCGCGGCGCTGTATGCCTCGCGCGCGAACCTGCGGGTGCTGCAGTTCCTGGGCTACCAGGTGGGCGGTCAGCTCATGCTGACCAGCGAGGTGGAGAACTACCCGGGGTTCGAGGAGGGCATCCTCGGCCCGGAGCTGATGGAGAAGTTCCGGCGCCAGGCCGAGCGCTTCGGGACGGAGATGATCGCGCGCGATGTAGTGGCCGTGGACTTCTCGCGGCGCCCGTTCCGTATCCAGGCTGACGGGCTCGACGAGCCCTACCTGGCGCGGGCCGTGATCATCTGCACGGGGGCCAGCGCGAAGTGGCTCGGGCTGCCCAATGAGCAGCGCCTCCAGGGTCGGGGCGTGAGCGCCTGCGCGACCTGCGACGGCCCCTTCTTCCGCAACCGGCCGGTCGCGGTGGTGGGGGGCGGCGATACCGCCATGGAGGAGGCGCTGTTCCTGACTAAGTACGCGACCCAGGTCTACGTCATCCACCGGCGGGATAAGCTGCGGGCCAGCAAGATTATGCAGGAGCGGGCTTTCAAGAACCCCAAGATCCAGTTCATCTGGGACTCGGTGGTCGAGGACGTGCTGGGCGAGCAGGCCGTGGAAGGGGTACTGGTCCGCAATCTGAAGACCAATACGACGGCTCGGCTCGATGTCCAAGGGCTGTTCGTGGCCATCGGCCATGAGCCCAATACCGCGCTGTTCCGCGGCCAGATCGATATGGACGAGCGGGGCTACATCGTCCCGCGCGAGCACACGATGACCAACGTGCCAGGCGTTTTCGCCGCCGGCGACGTGGTCGATCATCGCTACCGTCAGGCGGTGACCGCGGCCGGCGATGGCTGCCGCGCGGCGATCGATGCCGAACGCTGGCTGGAGGCGCTCGGCGAGGCGGATCCGGCGCTTGCTGTCGCCGGCGTCCGGGAGGCCGCCGAGGCCGGCGGGCCTGCCTCTCATTAGGGATCTCCTCGTACACGCCTCTCGCGCACTGCGGGTGTACAGGCGGAGGCGAGCGTGTGAGCTGGCGGCCGGCCCTGACACCGCAGCGAAGGCCTGCTTCTAGTCGAGCGCATTGCGCAGCTGTGCCTTAACCGCAGCACAGGGCTGCGGCCTGGGGCGGGCCCCGGTGGCGGCCGCAGGGAGCAGGAGTGCCCGAGCCCTTCATGGCGCAGCTCGTGACGCTGGGCGATCCCGCCCAGCTCACGGGCGGTTACCTCTACCACCAGCGAGTGGCCGCTCTCGCGCCAGCCCATGGCGTGCGGCTCGCCTTCTGCTCCTTTCCCGAAGCGGCGTTCCCGCTGCCGGCGCTGGCTGCGCGCCGGCTGGCGCGCGCGCTCCTCGCCGCGCAGCCCCAGGCGGTGGTGATCGATAGCCTCGCCGCAGCCTACCTGGCCCCGGTGGTGCGCGAGCTAAGCGCGGCGCTGCCGCTTGTCGGTAGCGTGCACCAGCCGCCCGGCGGCCTCGACCACGGCCCGCTGCGCACTCGCCTGCAGGCGCGGCTCGACCTGCTGGTATACCGCCGCGCCGCCCTGCTCCTGGTGGCTAGCGCCTCGCTGGCCGAGACGCTGACGGCGTGCGGCATACGCCCCTCGCGTATCCAGGTGGTTCCGCCAGGGCGCGACATCCCTGCGGCACCCGCCAGTCCAGCCGGCGACCTGCGGCAGGGGCGGGCGGCCGCGTTCCTCTGCGTGGGCAACTGGGTCGCGCGCAAGGGGCTCCTGCTCCTGCTCGAGGCGTTCGCACGGCTGCCCGCGGATACGGCTACGCTTCACCTGGTGGGGCGAACCGATGTTGACCATAGCTACACGGCGCGCGTCCGCGCGCGGCTGGCGCGGCCCGACCTGCGCGGCCGAGTGGTGGTGCATGGCCCGGTCGCGCCCGCGCAGGTGGCGGCGCTATACCGTGCCGCCGATGTCTTCGTGCTGCCCAGTACCCAGGAGCCCTATGGCACCGTGTACAGCGAGGCTATGGCGCTGGGTCTGCCGGTGGTCGGAGTGGCGGCGGGCAACCTGCCGCACCTCGCCACCGACGGTGTCGAGGGGCGGATCGTTGCGCCTGGCGACGTGACCGGGCTAGCGGCTGCCTTGCTGGAGCTCGCTCGCGACGAGCCCCTACGGCGGCGGCTCGGCGCCGCGGCGCGGGCGCGCGCGCTTACCCATCCCACCTGGGAGGAGACGGCGGCCCGGTTCTGCGCGGCGCTCCGAGCCGTGGCGGTGTGCCGGTGAGGCGTGCCGGGGCTCACGGATAGGTCAGCACGACCTGGAGAGCGGTCTCGGGGTGCTGGTCGAGAAGGGCGAACGCCTCCAGCGCGCGGGCGAACGGCACCCGGTGCGAGATGAGCTCGGCCAGCGGGAGCTCGGCCAGCAGGCGCCGAGCGACGGCGAGCCGGCGTGCGCGATCCCAGCGGGGGGCCAGTGCCGGATCGAGCTGGCCGACCTGCGAGCTGCGCAGCCGCACGCGGCCGCGATGGAAATGGCCGCCGAGCTGCAGCGTCACGGGCTTGGTGCCGTACCACGACGCGATCACGACCGTCCCCTCGGCCGCCACCGCCTCGATCGCGCGCGTGAGCGCGTCGGGTGCGCCGCTCGCCTCGATCGCGAGGTCCGCCCCGCGCCCTTCCGTCCGCGCGCGCACCTGCGCCACGACATCGTCTTCTGGAGTAAGCGTGGCTGTCGCGCCCAGCCGCTGCGCCATGGCGCGCCGCGCGGGCAGGGGGTCAACGGCGAGCACCTGCTCGACGCCGGTGCGCCGCAGGAGCTGGAGCACCAGCAGCCCTACGATGCCCAGGCCGCTCAGGAGTACGGTTTCCCCCAGCCGCGGCGTGGCATCGAGCACCACGTTGACTGCTGTCTCGAGATTAGCGAGGAACACACCTACCTCGGGCGGCAGGTCGGGCGGCAGGCGAACCACATAGCTAGCTGGCAGGACGTAGGCGCTCTGATGGGGGTGGAGCGCGAAGACCAGGTCTCCCGGGGCGAGGTCCTCCACGCCGGCGCCGATGGCGGCCACGCGCCCGACGCTGGCGTAGCCGTACTTGATGGGGTAGCGGAAGCTGCCGGCAAGGGTGGGGAGGTCAAGCGGCAGGTCGGGCGGTACCTGGCCCCGGTAGACCAGCAGCTCGGTTCCCTGGCTGATCCCCGACGCGAGCGCGGCGACGCTCACCTCGCCCGGGCCGGGCGGCGGTAGCGGCTCGCGCCGGAGCTCGCCACTGCACGGGGCAGTCCACCAGAGCGCCAGGGCCTCGCGCGGTGTCGGCACGCTGCCTCTCAGGAGGGCGGCTCGGTCGCGCTGTTCCGGTGCGGCGCGGCGGCCACCGGCGTGTGGGCCGGCGGGGGAAAGCCGGCCGCGCGGGCGCCGGCGATGTCGCCCTCGAAGAGCATATCGTGGCCGCAGGGGCGGAAGCGGCCGTTGTGGAAGGTAAGCGCCTCGTCCAGCCGGACGATGCCCAGGTCGCCCACCGCCTCCAGCCCGGCGCCGAGCACCTTGGGTGCGACACAGACGACCAGCCGATGCGCCAGGCGGCGGCGCAGCAGCGAGGTGATCACCGCCGCGCCCCCCTCAACCAGTACCGAGCGGATTCCCTCCCCGGCCAGCGTCTCGAGCAGCGCCTGCAGGTCGACGCGCCCGTCCGCCTCAGGGGGCAACACCAGGACGCGTGCGCCGCGGGCCTCCAGCTGGGCGCGTCGCGCTGGCGCGGCGGCGGGGGTGGCGGCAAACCAGGTTGGTCCGGGCAGGGCCAGCAGCGCCGCGTCTGGCGGAGTCCGCAAGGTGCTATCGACGACGATGCGCAGGGGGTCGCGCCCAGCGACGAGGCGCACCGTCAGCTGCGGGTTGTCGCGCAGCACAGTGCCGACCCCGACCAGGATGGCGTCGTGGGTGGCGCGCAACTCGTGCGCGTATACCAGCGCCTCGGCCCCGCTGATCCACTGCGACTCTCCGCTCCGCGTCGCGATCCGGCCATCCAGCGTCTGAGCGTACTTGATGGTTACCCAGGGCAGGTCGGGCATCGTCCACCTTACTGCTTGCACGGTCTGGGCAGCTGGCCGATGGCGGCCACGTGGCCCGGCTGCGCGTTATTCTACCACGCTCTCCTATCCAAGCCTTTCGAACGGCCGAGGGCGCGGCGCAGTACTGGGGTTGCCGCTGGCCGCGGGACGGTGGGGACCGAGTGCTAGAATCCCAGATAAGGGAGGGCTGGTGGGAGTCGACGACGCGCTACGACAGCTACCCAGTGTGGACCGCCTCCTCCAGGAGGCGGCGATCCAGGCGCTGGTGGCGCAGTATTCTCGGCCGCTGGTGCTGACCGCGATCCGCGCCACACTCGACGCGGAGCGGGCCGCTGTGCGCGCCGGCGCCGCGCCTCGGGATCTGCCCGCGCTGCTCGCCGCCGTGCGAGCCCAGGTCGCCGTGCTGGCCAGCCCCCGGCTGCGCCGGGTGATCAACGCCACGGGGGTGATCCTGCACACGAACCTCGGCCGTGCCCCGCTCAGCGCCGCGGCGCTGGCGGCAATGGCCAGCGTCGGAGGAGGCTACTGCAACCTGGAGTACGACCTCGCCGCCGGTGAGCGTGGCTCCCGCCACGAGCACGTGGTCGATCGCCTCTGTCGCCTGACCGGCGCGACGGGCGCGCTGGTGGTCAACAACAACGCCAGCGCCGTGCTGCTGGCGCTGGCGGCGCTCGCCGCCGGGCGCGAGGTGATCGTTTCGCGCGGCCAGCTCGTGGAGATCGGCGGGGGATTCCGTGTGCCAGACGTGCTTCGCCAGAGCGGCGCGCGCCTGGTCGAGGTCGGCACGACCAACCGCACCTATATCGAGGACTACGAGCGCGCGATCACCCCCGACACAGCCCTGCTGCTGCGCGTGCACCCGTCGAACTTCCAGATGCGCGGCTTCGTCCATAGCGCCAGCGCTGCCGAGCTTGTGGCCCTGGGCCGGCGCCATGGGATACCGGTGGTAGACGACCTGGGAAGTGGTAGCCTGCTCGATACCGCCGCCTATGGGCTGGCCCACGAGCCCATGGTGCAGGAGAGTGTGGCGGCCGGGATGAGCCTGGTCTGCTTCAGCGGCGACAAGCTGCTCGGCGGGCCGCAGGCCGGCATCATCGTCGGCGAGGCTGCGCTTGTGGCCCAGCTCCGGCGCCACCCGCTTACGCGCGCCGTGCGGCCCGACAAGCTGACCATCGCGGCGCTCGCCGCCACCCTCGACCACTACCTCCGGGGTGAGGCGCCGCAGGCGGTGCCGGTCTGGCGCATGATCGCCACGCCGCTCGAGGCGCTGGCGGAGCGCGCGGAGCGCCTCGCGGCCGCGCTGCGCTCCCTGGGGGTGGCGGCCGCGGTCGTGGATGGCGAGTCCACGGTCGGTGGCGGCTCGCTGCCGGGCGAGACACTGCCCAGCCGGCTCGTGGCCGTGCGTGTCGCGAACGAGACCGCGCTGGCGGAGCGGCTGCGGCGCGGCGAGCCGCCCGTGATCGGCCGGCTGGAGCGGGAGCAGCTCCTGCTCGATCTCCGCACCGTGCTGCCGGAGGAGGATTCTCTCCTCCTGGAGGCGCTGCGCGCGGCGCTGTCGGTCGCCCCGGCTGTTGCTGCGCCGTCACCCGACGCCGCCGCTCACGCCTGATTTCCTAAGTGGCTGCCGATAGCGGTGGGGAGTCTGCGATGATGCGCGGACTCGCCGCTGCGCGGTGGCCTGGGCGCTGGTGATACCCCTCGGCCCGTTGTGTTGCGCTGGCCTGGGCTACCGCCCGCCGCTGCTCATGGCAGGCGCGAGCGGCGCAGCGCCCGAGGGAGCGTTAGAGGTTGTGCCGCCCTGGACGGGCGTGCTGGCCGGATTGGCGGTGGGCCGTGGCAGCGGCGTGGGCGAAGGGGACGGCGTTGGCGTGGGAGAGGGGGTGGGAGTCGGAGTCCGCGTGGGGGTGGGCGTGCGAGTAGGCGTGCGCGTGGGTGTGGGGGTCCGCGTCGGTGTCGCCGTTGGGGTCGGCGTGCGGCTAGGGGTCGGGCTGGGCGTCGGGGTAGCGGTCGGGGAGGCCGTGGGGGACGGAGTGGGCGTAGCGAGAGCGGGGCGCGGCGTGCCGCCAGGCATCGGTGTGCTGCTGCCCCAGCCAGGCTCGCCGGTGCGGGTGGGCGTGGCGCTGGCAGCGCGAGAGGCGTCCGATGGTGTGGCCTGAGCGGCCGCCCGGGCGGCCGCCGTGTTCCCCAGTTCCAGCTTGCCGATTAGCGGCCGCGCCTCGGCGTTGGGCGCCGCGCCCGCTCCTCCCGGTGGGGGGCGGAACTCGATGGCGCGCCCGGCCGCCAGCCCCGGACCGTTGTAGAGGTACTGGAGCGCGCTCCCTCCATCTGGGCTACGCAGGCCCACCGTGGCCGAGGTCAGGAGTCCCTCCAGCGCGCGGTACTGGAACACGATGCGGCCGTCAGCGTGGAGGATCGCCTCGAGCGTATAGCGGGCGCCGTCGCAGGGGAACCGGTCGACGTCCACCCATGCCACCGCGAACACCGGTCGGCCTGCCTGGGTGCCCGCGAAGGTGTAGACGCCGGTCTCGGACGTGGCGCTCGGACAGCGCTCGCTGTTCCAGGTGAGCAGGTCGTCCCAGAAGACGGCGATCGCAGCAGCGGGCGCCGCAGGATCGGCGAGCGAGCGGTTCTCCGGCGGTGAGAAGCCCGCGGCGCCGGCGAAGGTGAGCAGGCCGTTGGTGTCCACATAGACCTGCGAGAAGCTGGCCCCATAGAAGGGGAACGCGAAGCCGATCGCGACCGGGCCGGCGCGAAGGTCATTGCCGTTGTCTAGCGCGCTCAGCCGCGTGCCCACGATGTTGACGTCCAGCCACTGGAACGCCGGCCCCTCGGGGTGCCGGTTGTCTTTGTAGGTGTAGCCGAAGGCGTCTGGGCCCCCTTCGGCCGGAGGCGGCGTGGCGGGCAGCGTCGGGGTTGCGGTGGGAGTGGGCGTGCCGGTAGCGGTCCGCGTCGCGGTTGGTGTCACGCGGCTCGGGGTTGTCGTCGGGCGGGGCGTGGAGGAAGGGGCGGGGGTGCGCGTGGGCCCCCGAGTCGCAGCGGCGGTCGGGGAGTGCGTAGCGGTAGGGGAGCTGGTGGCCGTCGGCGTCGGAGTGGCGGTGGGCAGCGCGCTGGCTAGAGGTGGGCAGGGAGCACTCACCGGCCAGGGACTGACTAGGTCAAGCTCCCAGAGCCGCTTAGCGAGCGGTGCGTTAGCCTTGCGGCCATCGCCCACGTCCCAGCCGTCGAAGACGACGGTACCGCGGCCGAGGTTGAGCCAGCCGCGCACGACGCGGGGGGTATCTCCCGGCGGCAGAACCACCAGGCTCGGGCAGAGCGCCTCGCTGGTGGCGGGCAGCACGTAGCCCGCATCGGCGGCGCTGTAGGGCGAGGCGCCGAGCGCCGCCACATCCAGGAAGTAGGGCGAGGCCGGGTCCAGGGCGCCCAGCGGGCTCTCGCTGGTCAGGTAGACCGGGGCCACGGCGTTGCGGTCGGGCGGCGCCGTCGTCTGCAGCGGCGCGAGGAAGCGGTAGTCGCGCGCGTCGCTGGGACAGGCCGCGGTGTCGTTGCTGTCGCGCAGGATGAGCTTGCCCCCGCGCTCCACGAACTCGCGCAGGGCAGTCTGCTCGAGCGCCGTGAGCAGCTCCAACCGGCAGACGCCCACCAGCGCTACGGTATCGAAGCGGTTCAACTCCGCCTCGCGAATAGTGCCATCGCCGATGCGGAGTCCGGTGAACTGGATGCCTGGCGGGCTGACGGTCAGGCCGAAGGGCAAGTCGGCGGCGCTGAGCGGGCCGTGGACGCTGCGACCGCTGGCGCCGGCGATCACGGCGACGGAGCGGCTGCCGGTGCTGAGCGGGCGCGGCACCGAGGTGACCGTTGGGGTGGGAGTGCGCGTGGGAGCAGGCGTGCGGGTGGGGCGAGGAGTGGAACTCGCGGTCGCGGGCGAGTCCTGGCCGCCCGGGCGGGAGGGCCGTGGCGTGGCTGTTGGTCGGGGCGTGCGGGGGCGCTCGCGGCGGGTTTCAGGGGGAGGGGCGATGGGCTCGGTCGGCTCCCGAACGCTTTCGGAGGGCTCCTCGACCGATGGAGCGGGGGGATTCCAGAGGGCGGTGGGCGTCGCCCGTGTGGCGCGCCGCAGCCGGCGAGCGACGCCGGCCGGCGAGCGGAGGGCTGAAGCCTCTGCGCCTTGCGCGGCGTCAGCGGCGACGGCCTCGGGCGGTAGGGACACTGCGGCCGGCGGCTCCCCCACCGGCGTGTCGGTAGGGGGAGGGCGGGGGCGTACCGTGTCACGCGCGCCGGGGCCTTCATTCTGCGGTGTGGGCCGCGCCCCTCGGCTGGTGGCCGGGGAAGGCCGCTCTGCCGGCCGCTGCGGCGAGGCGCGCGGTGTGGCGGTGGGCCGCGGCTCCCGCGTGGGGCGTGGCGTGGCCACCCGTTCCGTGCGGCTCCGCGGCCGCGGCGTCCGTGAGCGCGATGGAGCGGCCGAGCTCTCACCGGCGGCGCGGTCTTGCGCCGCGTCGGCTGAGTCGTCCTCGGCCAGGTCGTCGAGGCGGTCCAGCAGCGCCTCGGGCCGCGGAGCGGGCGCTTGGGGCAGGGGAAGGAGCAACCGCGGCCCGGCGGTGAGCGGCGGCAGGGTAGGGGGACTGAGCTGCCCTAGCGGCTCGCCGGGGTCGAGCGCGGTGGAGGTGCCGAGCAGCACGACCAGAGCGAGCGTGAGCGCGCCCACGGGCTTCAGCACGCGGCAGCGGGCCCGATGGCCGATGTCCCAGTAGCGACGTGCACGGCGCAGTGCGAGAGCCACCGCGCGGTGCCCCCCAGCCGGGTGGACCATGCGCTGTTCCCACAGTCAGGGCATGGGTCGGTGCCGTGGAAGCCGGGACAGGTGCCATAGGGAGAGCGCCGGCGTGGCCACGGGAGGGAGCCCGGGGCAAGAGCGGCCACGCCGGGCGGCATTGTATAGTGCCGCCGCTCGCTTTGCAAGGGGGCGGCCGGCGAGGGGAGCAACCGCCTTCGAGGCCGTGCGGCGAGCGGGCTGCCGCTCCTGCTAGCGGGCGGCTTGCTCGGCGCGCGCGGCCTCCTCGACGAAGGAAGGGTCGTAGTACTTCCAGGGGGAGGGGAGCGGGCCGGAGAAGGTGCCGCCTTCAGCCATGAGGTCGAGGACTGCTTGCAGGCCGCTTATCGAGACCGTGCTGTCGTCCGCCATTACCTTCAGGTCGCGGTACAGCAGCTCCCAGGTGCGGCGGGCGTAGTCCTCCCGCGTGTTGGCGGCGTCCTGGAAGATCCGCGCGGCCTCGCCTGCGTTGGCCGGATCGTAGAGCCAGCGATCGGCCTGCCGCAGCGCACGCAGCAGGCGCACTACTACATCGCGGTTCTCGGTCAGCCAGGTGCGGTGGCCCGTGTAGGCGATGAACTGGTAGTCGGGGAGGACCTCGGTCGAGTAGCCCAGCACGTTTAAGCCCTCGTCGGCGGCGCGGAAGTCGAGCGGCTGCAGCACCATGCTGGCTGCGGCGGCGCCACTCTGGACGGCAGCGAACCGCTGCACCGGTCCGCCTACGGCGATCTGCTCGTAGTCACTCTCGCGCAGGCCGTACTTCGCGAGCAGCTTGCGGAGGAAGGGCTGCTCGGCGAGGTTCGGGCCGGTCACAGCGACCAGTTTGCCGCGCAGGTCGGCGTAGGTCCGGATCTCAGGCCGGGTAATCAGCGCGTACACCGGTATCCGTGTCGAGCCGCCGAACATAACGAACGGTGCGCCGCGCTCGACCGCCTCGATGGTGGTGTCGGTGGCCACGTTGGCCACGTCGATATCGCGGCTGGCGAGAAGCTGCGTCGCTCGCGGCGAGGAGTCGGTGTAGATGAGTTCGAGGTCGAGGCGATGCTCGGCGAGGAAGCCCTTTGCATGCGCGACGTAGATAGGAAAGTTGTTCGGGTTGGCCGAGATCGCCGCCCAGCGCACCGTATAGGGTGTCATCGCTGCGGGCTCGCCCGAGCCGGTGGCCGATGAGGCTTGTGCAGCAGTGGGGGCGGTCGATGGGGGCGGAGCAGCGGGAGCGGCCGGCGCTGGGCCACAGGCACCCAGGAAGAGCAGCCCGAGCAGCAGGATACCGGCAGTGCTGAGCCCGCGGTAAGCTCGCGGTCGGCGTGTGGTGTGCATCTCCGAGAGAGCGTGGCTCATGGCGACGTTCTCCTCCCGGGGCTCCCATCGGCAGAGCGCGCGGACCTCCCGACCGGCAGAGCGGCTTCCTGCGCCGTGCGGCCGCGCTCCTAGATGAGTGTTCCCATCATGGCATAGCGCCGCGCCAGCGTCAAGCGCGGAAGCCGAGTGCAACTGCTGGCCGTGCTTCCGCCGGGGCCCGCCCCTCGGAGGCGGGGCCCCGGCCCCTCGCTCGACCTAGTGGTGTGCACCAGTAGGGACGATCGCGCGCGGGCCCCGTAGCGTGCGGCTGGCTGAGCCTGGCAGGCTGCGCTAGAATCCGGAGCAGGTTGGAGCAGTCCCACCGCGCGGGCTGGATATGGCGGTGCTACCGCAGGGAGGCCGTAGGGCAGGCGATGGCCGGTGGCCTGCGCCCTAGCGGCGGCCCCCCGGTGGGGCTGGGCAAGGGTCGTGCAGTGACCACGCGCGGCGCGAGGCCCGCCGAGCCGGAGCGGTTCGGCAGCTCGGAGTGCCCATGTTTGCACGACTAGTGGTGGTGAAGTGCGAGCCCGGGAAGGAGGAGACCTTCATTCAGCGCGCGCGGCTCGGGCTGCGCTTCTACCTCGAGCAGCCCGGTTGCAAGGCGGTGCACCTCCTGCAGTCGCGGGTCGACCCGACACAGCTCATCGCGCTCTCCATCTGGGAACGAGAGATCGATCTCCTGGCCGCACGGGAGAAGCCGGAGTACCAGGAGTACATGGCGGGCCTGGCAGAGACCTACGCCGAGCCCCAGTCGGTCGGTGAGTGGGATGTCCTCGAGCTGTGAGGCGGCCGGCCCGCAGGCCGAGACTACCCGCCGTGGTGCTGTGGACCTACGATCTGCGTGGCCTGGACCTAGTGGCCTGGGCGCAGCGCGCGGCTGAGGATCTCGCGCTGGCGCGGGCGCCGGAAGACGAGGTGGTGCTGCTCGTCGGCGCCGCTCCGGAGGGCGCGCTCGCGATGCTGCGCACGCTGCTTGCTGCTGCAGGTTACGCGGTGCGCGAGCAGTCGCTGCTGGGTGTTCGTGCGCTCGTGCTCGTTCCGGCGACCGATGCACCGCGCTAGCGACATGCTGTGGGCCGCCGCTCTATGGTTGCCGCTGGTGCAGGCCGCGCCTATTCCCGCGCGTGGCCTGCCGAAAGCCACCGTCGGTGCCGTGGTCGCCCCGAGGGGTTCCTGCTAGACTGGTTACGCCGTCTGCGCACGTCGCTCGCGCGGCGGGGTGCTGCCCGTACCGGACGGAAGCGTTGGCTGCTCCGGTCGCGAGCGCGGGGCGCCTCATGTAGCGCTGAGACCAGGGCGCGAGCCGGCGAGCCGGCTCGGCGCGGGAGGGTGACCGTGCAGGTTGAGGGACAGTACACGATCAAGGCGCCGATCGAGCGAGTCTGGCAGTATCTCCACGACCCGGCCAGCCTGCAGCAGTGTATCCCCGGCTGCGAGAAGCTCGAGCCACGAGGGGAGGACACCTACGAAGCCACGATGAAAGTCGGTGTCGCCGCGGTGAAGGGCACCTACCAGGGACGAGTGGTGATCGCCGATAAGGAACCGCCTCATCGCTACCGGATGCTGGTGGAGGGCAGCGGCGGCCCGGGCTTCGTGCGCGGCGAGGCGTGGATCGAGCTGAGCGCGAGCGACGGCGACACGACCGTGGTGAAGGTCAAGGGCGATGGGCAGGTCGGTGGAACGGTGGCCGGGGTGGGCCAGCGCATGCTGAGCGGTGTCGCTAAGATGCTGATGAACCAGATGTTCGACTGCGTGAAGAAACGGGTAGAGGCGGGCGCGGCCTGACGGCGAGGAGAGACGCGATGTTGACGGAGCGCGTGGCCACCAGAGCGGCGTTGGATCTGCGCGAGCACCTGGCGAACCTCGAGGCCCATGGGAAGCTCCGGCGTGTCCAGAAGGAGGTCGACAAGGACTGGGAGATCGGCTGCATCGCCCGCTGGGTGTTCCAGGCGGTGCCGGACGAGGAGCGCTATGCCCTCCTCTTCGAGCGGATCAAGGGCTACGACATCCCGCTCACCGTGGGAGCGTTTGGCGGCTCGCGGGCTATCTACGCGCTCGCGATGGGCTGCCAGCCCGAGGAGATCTACCAGCGCTGGATCGAGGCGCTCACCGCGCCGCTCCCGCCGGAGGAGGTGCGCGACGCGCCCGTCCAGGAGGTGCGCTTCCATGGCGATGCGGTCGACCTATACCGCCTGCCCGTTCCGGTCTGGACACCCGGCAAGGATGCCGGGCCCTACTTCACCTCGCACGCAGTGGTCACCCGCGATCCCGACACCGGGATCGTGAATGTCGGCAACTACCGGCTGCAGCTGCGGGGCCGCAACGAGGTCGGGATCCAGATCTTCCCGAACCAGCACATCGGGCTCCACCTTCAGCGCTATCGCGCCCGGGGCTACCGCACCATGCCGATCGCCATCGCGATCGGCATCCCGCCCACCCTCGGCCTGTGCGCGACCGCCAAGATCCCCTACGGGGTGGATGAGTACGCGGTTGCGGGGGCGATGGCGCGGGCGCCGCTGCAGGTCACGCGCGCTCTCACGGTCGATCTCCCGGTTCCCGCCCGGGCGGAGATCGTGCTCGAGGGCGAGGTGCCGGTGGACGAGCTGGTGCTGGAGGGCCCGTTCGGCGAGTACGTCGGCTACATGGGGCTGCCGGGCCCCAAGCACCACGTCTACGTCCACACGCTCACCTGCCGGGCGCGGCCGATCTTCCAGAGCTACATCAGCCAGCTGCCGCCTAGCGAGAGCTGCGTGCTCCAGCAGCAGGCGAGCGGCGCCATGCTGTACAAGCACCTCGTCCACGACCTGCGGGTCCCCGGGGTCCGGGATGTCCACTGGACCGAGGCGTCGAGCCGCACGCATACCATTATCCAGATGAAGCCGCTGTACCCCGGCCACGCGCGGAAGGTGATGATGCTGGCGGCATCCATTCTGGATGGCATCTCGCCGAAGTGGGTCACCGTGGTGGACGAGGACATCGATATCCGCGACCCGTTCATGGTCGAGTGGGCGATCGCCTCGCGCGTGGACCCAGCGACGGATGTCGTCATCCTGAACGACATGGAGATGACGGTCCTCGATCCCGCTACCACCCTGAGGGTGAACGAGGACAAGACCGGCGCGCCGCTCACCGAGCGGGTGACCGGCGCCAAGCTCCTGATCGACGCGACGATTAAGCGCACCTATCCGAACATCTCGCTCCCACCAAAGGACCTGATGTATCGGGCCCTCGAGCGCTGGGAGGAGACCGGCCTCCCCCCGATCACGGTGCCCGAGCGGACGCGCAAGCTGCTGGATGCGCACCCGGGGAACGAGCTGTACTACGAGCCTTTCCGCCGCTAGCGCCGCGGTGGGTGGGCGCCCTGACTCAATAGGCGCTTTGTTTGCGCCGTCGCCTCGACGACGGCGCAGGCCTCCACATGGTGGGGCGCGCTTAACGGCCGAGGCTCGGGGATCAGGGGGCTGCCGCCTGACGCGCCCGCAGGTGCGCCGGGAGCGCAGGGCGCCGGGCGAGCCACAGCAAGCCCGCGGCCAGCACTGAGACGCAGCCGAACGCTAGGAAGACCGCCCAGTAGGAGTGGGCCAGGTCGAAGACGATGGCGCCGAGCAGGGGCCCCATGCCGAGGCCCACCATCAGAAAGGGGCTCACGAAGCCGCTGATCGCTCCAAAGAACTGGCGGCCGTAGTACTGGGCCAGGATGATGTTGAGGAGCGTGCTCTCCCCCCGTGAGGTGAGTCCGAACAGCACCGCAAACCCCAGCGCGCCTGCCGCGGTCTGGACGGACAGCAGGTAGAAGATCGCCAGGGCCGACAGGAGGGTGGCGACCACGGCGATGGGGCGCTCGGGGAAACGCTCGGTGAGCCAGCCCCAGAGCCCGTTGGCCAGCGCGCCGGCGAAGGCGTACACGCTCAAGGCGAGGACGGCCGCGGTCGTGGCGATCCCTACATCGGTATAGTAGGCGACCTGGTGGAAGCCGACTGCGGTGTTAGCGGTCACGAGCAGGCAACCGGCCAGGATCAAGAGCCAGAGGGTGCGCGTGCGCAGCGCCTCGGCCAGGGTCCAGCCAACCTCCTCATCGCCGGCGTCCGGAGAGGCGTGCAGGGTGAGCGGCGCGGTGCCGCGCGCCCCATCGGGCTGTAGGCCGAGATCTTCCGGGCGGCGACGCAGCACCAGGGCCGCCAGCGGGACCAGAAGGACGAGGGTCACGACTCCGAAGACCAGGAACGCGAGGCGCCAGCCATAGCTATCGAGGATGGCCTGGCCGACTAGCGCGAGCACCGCGCCACCGAGCGGTGTGCACATCGCGATCAGCCCCAGCGCCCGGCCGCGCTTGCGCCGGAACCAGTTGGTCGCCGCGGTCATGGGGACCACGCCGGCCAGCGTGGCCGCGGTGAGAGCCCGACCGAGCACATAGGCGGCGTAGAACTGCCAGAGCTCGGCCAGGGTGGCGAGGGCGAAGTACAGGCTGACCAGCACCAGCGCTCCCAGGGTGGCGAGGGGCCGCGGCCCGTAGCGATCTGCCAGCGGGCCGATGAGCGGGGAGACCAGCCCGCCCAGAATGCTGCCGGCTGTGATCGCGCCGGTAGTCGCTGTGCGGCTCCACCCCAGCTCCTCGGTGATCGGTTTGAGCATGATGCTCATGAACAGCTGAGACGCGCCGGCGGAGAGGAACGCGCCCAGCATGGCGATCGCGAGGATGTACCAGCCGTAGAACATCGGGAGCCTATCTGCCTGCGCTGCTGCCGCGTGAAGGCGGCAGCACAGACATCGTGTCCTGATACTCGCCCAGCTGCGCGGTGCGACCGCTGCTTAGAACGGGTCTACCGCGACGTGGCTGGGCTATCGCAATAGGCTGGCGCGTCTCGGCTTCCGCGAGGCCGGCTCTGGCTTCAACGCGCCACGCGGTAAGGCAGTGCAAGGCGCCCACCGGCACGGTCACCGGGCCGCATGGCCCGCGAAGCGGAGGCACCTCAGAGCACAGCGGCCGGCGTGGGGCCGAAGAGCGCCGCCGCGGCGCGCTCGAGCATGGGCACCCCGCGCACCTCGGTCTCGAAGAGAGGCACGATCGCGCGCACCTGGCCGTCGAACTTCTCCCAGATCGTCTGCATGTGCTCGTCCTGCATGGCGATCCGGTTGCGCACGAACTCGGCCGTGTCCTCGGTGACCAGGCGGCGGTCGATCCGCATATTGACGATTACGCCGCCCACGGGGATGCCGAAGTCGTGGAACCACTGGATGAAGCGTGTGATGACGGCGATCGGCAGCGCCTCGGGCAGTGTGACGAAGAAGAACGCCGTTCGGCTGGCGTCGGTAAGTAGCTGCCGCGCCTGCTCCATCCGCTGGCGGAAGCTGAGGAGGTATTCCAGGAGCGGATCCTCCTCCTTCTTCTTGGTGAAGGAGAGCATCTCGCGGAGCGAGCGCGCCTCCTCGCGCGACTTGAGCATCTTGTTGACCCAGAGCGAGTAGATCTTCGACATGCCGAGCAGGCGGCGGGCGTTCGCGGTCGGCGCCGTGTCGAACACATAGACGTCGTACTCGTTCTTGAACATGAGGTCGATCATGTTCTCGAACATCGCTGACTCTTCGAAGGCCGGGTTCATCGTGGCCGACTCGACGAACTCGTCCGCCTTCGTCGAGATCTCCGCGAACTTCAGGAACCACTGGATCTTGTCCTTGATCTCCTGCTTCGACCGCTCGATCGTCTCACGGGTGTCGATCTCGTAGGCCCAGAGGTTGTCTACGCCCCGCACAGGCGTGTGGCGCCCAAATACGTCTTGATCGAGCAGGCCGGAGAGGCTGTGGACGGGGTTCGTAGAGGCCAGGCAGGTGCGGCGCCCCTGGCGCGCAAGCCAGAGGGCGGTCACGCCCGCCATGACCGTTTTACCCACGCCGCCCTTTCCGCCGAAGAAGATGTACTTGAGCGCCGGGTGGCGCTCCATATACTGCGTCATCGACTCCTGAATCTCGGCCATCGCTCACGCCCCGTACATGATCTGCGCCAGCCGCTCGATGGCCGGCAGCCCCGTCACGTCGCGCTCGAGTTCGGGCACGTAGGCGAGCACCTGGTTGCCGAATTCCCGCCGGATCGCGTCGAGGTACTTCTGCTGCATGGCGATGCGGTGCTGCAAGTACTCGGGCACGTTCTGCTGTGCCAGCTCCGGCGGCACCACGCGGTTCACCACGTAGCCCGAGATGGGCACAGCGAACCGGGCGAACAGCTCGGCCGCCTTGCGGGTGTCGATGATGATCATCTCCTCGGGGACCAAGACGAAGAAGAAAGCCGTCTTCTGGCGGTCGGTCAGGATCGCGGAGGAGGTGCTGATGCGGCTGCGGATATACTGCAGCTCGTTGAGGATGAGGTCCTCCTCGAGGGTTTTCTTGCGGCGCATGATCGCGGCGACCTGCTCGTACTCGCGCATCTCCTCGCGCAGCTTCGTGATCTTGGTGATCCACTCGTCGTAGACCTTCGCCATGCTCAGGTAGTAGAGGGCGTGGCCGAGCGGGACGAGGTCGTAGATGTAGTAGTCGTAGTCGCCCTGAACGACGATATCGACGACGGCGTCGAAGATGGCGCTCTCCTCCATAGCCGGCTCGGCGGAGGCCGCCTGGATGTAGTTCTCGATCTCCTCCGGCACGCGCTCGAAGCCGTACATGTCCAGGATCTTCTGCCGGATCTCCTCCTGGTACGCTTTGATGCGCTGGTCGGCGTCGATCTCCTGGGCCCACAGGTTGTCGATGATCTTCACCGGGCCCTTCCCGAAGATGTTCTGTTCGAAGATATCTGAGAGGCTCGCCTGCGGGTCGACCGAGAAGACCAGCACCCGGTGGCCCTGCTGGGCGAGCCAGAAGGCGGTGGCCGCCGAGAAGGTCGTTTTCCCCAGCCCGCCCTTGCCCCCGAACATGATGTAGCGCCGTTCCGGGTGCCGTTCGAATACCTCGCGGAGCGACATGAGCCTCTCCCTCGCGGCTAAGCCATGGCGTCGGTCAGGTCTTTCTCGCGCAGCATCCGCCGCTTCCAGGTCGCGATCTGCGGCACGACGTAGGGCAGCAGGCGCAGCGAGTAGTAGGGGGGCAGGATGGGAACGCCCAGCAGGTCGCCCATGGTGATGAGGATGAACAGGTGCTCCATGCTGGCGCGCGTCCGGATGGCGTAGCGAGTCATGTCGTGCGACGCCATCCCATAGAAGACCTCTTTGAGGCTATCCAGGGCCCCGAGGAGGCCCCCGCGCTTGTTCTCGGGCATAGTCCTCCTCCGCAGTGTGGGATGCGGTCGCGGTACAGGAACAGAGCGGTGGCGAAGCCGCCGGAGCGATGCTTTTACCGACAGCTTAACATACGCTCGGCTACACAGGCACGCGCCCGCACGACTATCCTGGCACCACACGGCTGTCTATCCTGTTAGGGTCTGCTACAGAGAGCGCGGCGGGGAGGCACATGGGCGAGCGCACACGCCCCCGCGTCCAGGTGGCCGAGGACGAGGGCCGGCGCGCCCTGCTGGTCGATGGCGTCGTCCAGTCGGTGGCGGTCGACGGCCCGGGGATCCCTACCGGTTACTGGGCCCAGATGCTACCCGAGGTGCGGCCGCGGCGCGCGCTCCTGCTGGGCCTCGGGGCAGGCACGGTGGCGCACCTGCTCGTTCGCCGTTTCGGGCCCGTGCCCATGATCGGGGTGGAGGTCGACGCGGAGGTGTTGGCGGTTGCGCGGGCCGAGTTCGGTCTTGCCCTGCCGTCATTAACGATCGTTGAGGCCGATGCGCGCCGCTATGTGCTGGAGTGCTCCGAGCGGTTCGACTACGTGTGCGTCGATCTCTATCGCGGTGGGCAGCTCGAGCGCGGGGCGCTGGCGCGGCCCTTCCTGCGCGGTATCCGGCGGCGGCTGCTCCCCGGGAGCCTGGTGGTCTTTAACCTGCTGCGCGATAAGCGCCTGCCGCGCCGCCTCCAGCGCGTGCAGCAGGTCTTCCCGCGGACAGAGGTGCGAGGGGTGGGTAAGAACGTCGTGGTGCGGTGTCCCGTTCACTGACGGCTCGGCACGGCCCTTGCAAGGTGAGCAGGCAGCCCCTGAGTGGTCGTGCGCGCCGGCGGGGGTAGGATAGCTCCCTCATCTCTAGAGCGGCGGGCCGCTAGCTGACGAGGTGGTAAACCTCACGCGTGATCTGTCAGCTAGGTCACTGTGCGGCGAGGCGTGCCGGAGCGATGCTGTAGCTGGAGGGGAACGGAGCAGCGGGAATGTGGTTCGAGCGCGAGCTAGCATCGCGCCCTGCCGGTCACCGCGGTATCGGCGCTGGGAGAGGGAGCGCGCCATGCAGAGCTATGGAACGAGTTACGATAGTGATCTCGCGATGTTCCGCGAGGCCCCGAAGCCGGTGAGCCTGGCCTATCTGCGCTTCCTGCGCTGGCTAATCGAACAGGGGCGGTTAGAGCACGCACCCGCCGGGCCGCCAGCCGGCGCGTTTGCCGTCGAGGTGGAAGAGGCATGAGCACGGCGCGCTAGCGCGTGTGTCGCCAGCGCGGCGGGGGAGGGCTAGCCTACCGGTAGAGCGCGTTGATATAGCCGCTGCTCTCCAGACGCTGCAGCAGTGTGTGATCCACGAGCGCCGTAGGGCGCAGGCGCCCGACCACCGGCCGGCCCTGCACGCCGAACTCGATCGCGCGCTGCAGGCCCTCGAGCGAGAGATAGGGGACGCGCTCGAGCAAGCGGTCTCCGTATACGGAGTAGGTCTCCTCCAACGCTTCAACGTCATCGATCTTCATGTAGGTGGTCAACGCCTGCCGCGCCAGCGCCGGGTCGGCCTTGGTGCGCTGAATCCCTGCGAGCAGGCCTCGCAAGAACCGCTGCACGAGGTCGTGGCGCGTGGCGTACGTGCGGCGGGTGACGATGATCGCTGCCCCGGGCCAGGGCGGCCCCGCGCTCAAGTCGCCGAAGTCGGTGAACCCTTCACGGGCCACGAGCACGCTCAGCGGCGGGGGCAGCACGGTGGCCTGGCCATTGCCCAAGCGCAGGTTCTCCACGCGCTCGGCCTGGTTCGCGCCCACCCAGAACCCCAGCAGGTCGCGGTCGGGATCCAGGCCGAGGCGCTGCAGCGCCTCGCGCGTCTGGAACTCGTTGAGCGTATGGCGCGGACCGATCACGGCGGTCTTCCCGACGAGATCGGCAGGAGTGCTGATGTCGGCCGCCGCGAGCAGGTGTTGGTCGAAGGCGTTATGGGTCCCCCCGATGATGATCGCGTCGATGCCGCCTGCGAGCACTGCCAGTAAGGGGGGCGAGGGAACGCCGATCACCGCATCAACCTCGCCGTTGGCCGCCGCGGTCAGTGCGATCTGGTCGCTCTGGATCGTGCCGATCTGGACGGCCAGCCCCTCCTGGCGGAACAAGCCCGCCTCAATGCCCACCCAGTACGGGAGCAGGTAGCCGGCGACCGCCGCGGGCTGTAAAGCGGCAACGCGGAAGGGGATCGCGCCTGGGGTGGGAGTGGCGATGGGAGACGGCGCAAGGCTGCTCGTGCCTTGGGGAGCGGGCAGCAGCGTCCCTGACACCGGAGTCGCGGTCCCCGCTGTGGTGATAGGCGGCGCAGGGACGCTCGGCGCACAGCTGCCTGTCACCAGCGCTCCCAGCACGCCGAGCACGATCATCCAGCGGCTGGCTACGCCACGCATGCTCTGCTCCCCTGCCGGGCCGGGAACGGCACGCCCGGGCTCGGGATGGCGGGGTTCGGTGGGGCCCGGTCCAGCGATCCCTTCGGTGCGCGTCTGGCGCAGGGCTCCAAGCGGGCGAGGCTACACCGCGGGTTCTGGGCGTGTCAAGGAAAAGGGCTGGGGGCGCTGAGCATACGCGGCGGTTCTACTCGTTTCGGCCGGTGAGAAGAGCGCAGTCTGCGCAGTTACGGGGGCCGGGGGAGCTGCTGGCGCCTCGGCAGCCCCCCCTATAATTGAGGTATGGAGCTGGTATTCGAGATCGGCGACCTGGCCTGCCCGCGTGGGCACGCGCTGGTGTACTTCCGCGCGCCCGATGAGCGGCTCTACGCGACTTATGTGATCGTACCGCCGCTCGAGGTCGAGCTGAGCAAGTACCTACCGCCCCTGTTCGCGGCCTATCTGCCCGCGGTGGGCGCGGCGGAGGCCACGGCTATCCCCTGGCCGCCGCTCCCCGAGGCCGTGGAGAGCCGGGCGCAGCTCGAGCGCCTCGCGCGGCTGCGCGGCGACGACCTCGTCTACGGAGGATCGGTCGAGACGGCGCAGCCCGACCGGCTTCTCTACGCCGCGGTCACGAGCGCTCAAGCGTATGCGGAGCATTACCGCGCCTACGCGGCCCGCGAGCTCGCAGCCCCTGAGCCCGCAGCGGCGCTGCCCGAGCTGGACCCCGAAGAGGTGTTGCTCGAGCTGATGAGCGATCGGGACCGCCTGGCGGAACTCGCGCGACGGACTGGCCAGCTCCGCTATGCCGTGGAGGGCGGCGATCGTCGCGGCATCGAGGAGGCGGTGAGGGCGATGGAGCGGATCGGCCGCTACCTCGGGGCGAAGTACCGCGTGGCCGAGCTCATCGCCGCGGCCTCGCAGCCCGGACCGGCCGGGCAGCGCCTGGCGGACCTCTACCTCCAGCGGGCCTATAAGCTCGTCGCCGAGGACTTCGACGCCCTGGTCGCGCTGGACGCAGCGATCGCCGCGGAGCAAGGTGGCAGCAGTTGACCGGCCGTCCGCTGCTCAGCCGCCGAAAGCGTCGAAGCCGGTGATCTCTCTGCCGACCGCGAGCGTGTGGATCTCGTGGGTCCCCTCGTAGGTGTACACGGTCTCCAGGTTAGCCAGGTGGCGGATCACCGGGTATTCCAGGCTGATGCCGTTCGCTCCCAAGATCGAGCGCGCCGTGCGGGCGACGGAGAGCGCCATGGCCACGTTCGCGCGTTTGGCGAGCGAGACCTGGGCAGGGCGGGCGCGGTGGCGCTCCTTGAGCCGGGCGAGCTGCAGGGCGAGGAGCTGGCCCTGAGTGATGCCGGTGAGCATGTCGACCAGCTTCGCCTGCGTGAGCTGGAAGCCGGCGATCGGGCGGCCGAACTGCACGCGCACTTTGGCGTACTCGAGCGCGCACTCGTAGCAGGCCATCGCGGCCCCCACCGCTCCCCAGGCGATCCCGAAGCGCGCCTCGTTGAGGCAGGAGAGCGGCCCGCGCAGGCCGACCACGCCGGGCAGCACCGCATCGTCGGGCACCCGGCAGTCCTCGAGGTGGATCTCCGCCGTGTCAGAAGCCCGCAGGGAGAGCTTGTGGTGCACCGGGCGGGCCTGGAAGCCGGCGCGGTCGGTGTCGACGAGGAAGCCCCGTATGCCGTCGGGGGTCTTGGCCCAGATGAGCGCCACGTCGGCAATGGTGCCGTTGGTGATCCACATCTTGGTGCCGTTGAGCACCCAGCCCGTGCCGTCGCGCACCGCCCGCGTCTCCATGCTCGCCGGGTCGGAGCCGTGGTCGGGCTCCGTGAGCCCGAAGCAGCCGATGAGCCGGCCGCGCGCCATCTCCGGCAGGTAGCGGCGCTTCTGGGTCTCTGAGCCATAGGTGTAGATGGGGAACATGCAGAGCGACGTCTGGACCGAGACGAAGCTGCGCAGGCCGGAGTCGCCGCGCTCCAGCTCTTGGCAGATCAGCCCGTAGGCGGTGTAGCTCGCGCCCGCGCCGTACTCTGGAATGTCGGCGCCGAGCACGCCCAGCTCCGCGAGCCGCGGGATCAGCTCGCGGGGGAAGCGCCCCTCCTCGAAGGCCGCTGGCAGGAGTGGCAGCGCCTCTTTCTCTACGAACTCGCGGATGGTTCGCTGGACCAGCTGCTCCTCAGGACTGAACTCGAGTTCGTAGTAGTTCAACATGGCACCCCCCGACGGCATGCTCCGGCACGCGGCGTTCCCCCTCGCGCCGCTCGCTCCCCGCTCGGGCGCGCCGGGACGACGCTCCGTGCTATTGTAGCGAGAGGGCCATCGCGATCTCCCACCGCTCGCCGCGGGCGCTGACGCGAGCGGGACGGGCCAGGGAGGGCGCGCTCACGAGCCCGGTGGGCTGCGACGATCCAACTGCCGGGGCACAGAGATCACGGAGGAGACGACCTCGCGTGCTCGACGTTTACCTCTTAGGGGAAGGAGGAACGATGCCCCTTCCCGGCCGCTGGCTCTCCAGCGCCCTCGTGCGTCACGAGGGGCGCTTGCTCCTCTTCGACTGTGGCGAGGGAACCCAGATTCCGCTCCGCGCCGCGGGCTGGGGCTTGCGCGCCATCGACGCGATCTTCTTCACCCACTACCACGCCGACCACGTGGGCGGGCTGCCGGGCCTGCTGCTCACGCTGGGCAATGCCGAGCGGCGCGAGCCGGTGGCCCTCTACGGCCCCCCCGGCCTGACCACGGTGGTGCGCGGGCTCCGGGTGATCGCGCCCGAGTTGCCCTACGCGGTGGAGTGTCACGAGCTAGCGGGCGGTGAATGCGTGGCGCTTGGCGCGCTGCGCATCCGGTGTCTAGCGGTAGACCACAGCGTCCCCTGCTTGAGCTATGTGGTCGAGCGCCCGCGCGCACCGCGCTTCGAGCCCGAGCGGGCGCGGGCACTCGGCCTCCCGCCGCCGCTCTGGGGGCGGTTGCAGCGCGGCGAGACGGTGGTCTGGGCGGGGCGGCCGGTCGCGCCCGAGGCGGTGCTTGGCGCGCCGCGGCCGGGCATCAAGCTCGCCTTCGTGACCGACACGCGGCCGGTCGACGCGCTCCCTGCGTTCGTCGCGGGCGCCCAGCTCCTCATCTGCGAGGGCATGTACGGCGCGCCGGAGGACCTGCCGCGCGCGCTGGAGACTCGCCACCTGCTGTTCACCGAGGCGGCGGCCATCGCTCGCGCGGGGGGCGTGGAGACCCTGTGGCTGACGCACTTCAGCCCGGCGCTCACCACGCCGGCCGCTTATCTCCCGCTGGCCCGTGCAATCTTCCCGAACACGTTTCTAGGAGCCACTGGTCTCACCATCACGCTCCGCTTTCCACCAGCGTGAGCGGCTCTGCTGCGGTCACTACGACACCAGTAGCTGCACAAGAGAGTAGCTGCGCACCGCGTTTTGAAGCGCCGCACACGTTCGGGCGATCCTGCCTATAATAGGGCCACGCATAGCGCTGACACCCGACGCCGCGCCATCTTCCGGTCAGGGTGCGGCAGCGGGGGCGCCGGTGAAGGAAAGGAGGCTTACATGGCGGGCCGGATCTGGGACGACGTTATCCCCGAGCGCGATCGGCAGGTGTTTGACGAGGCGGGGTATGGAGCGACCGGCGGGTTCGGGCAGCGGCCGGCGCTGCTCGTCGTGGACGTGACCTACGACTTCTGTGGGGACCGCCGCGAGCCCATTCTGGAGTCGATCAAGCGCTTCCGCAACAGCTGTGGCGAGGCGGCCTGGGACGCCATTCCGCACCTGCAGACGCTGCTCGCCGCCGCGCGCCGCAAGCGAGTACCGATCATCTACACGCATGCTGGCCCGCGCTTCGACGCCGTGCGCGTGGGCGGCTGGGCGCGCAAGAACGCGCGTGCGCTCGCGCCCACCGAGATCTCCGCGCGGATCGGCAACGATATCGTCGCGGAGATCGCGCCGCAGCCCGGTGATATCGTCATCGAGAAGGACAAGCCGAGCGCCTTCTTCGGTACGCCGCTGCTGAGCTATCTCATCGCTATGCGCGTGGACAGCGTGATCGTTACGGGCACCACCACGAGCGGCTGCGTCCGCGCGACGGTGGTCGATGCGTTCTCCAACAACCTGGCGGTCGCGGTGGTCGAGGAGTGCTGTTTCGACCGCGTCGTGATATCGCACAAGGTCAGCCTCTTCGATATGAACGGTAAGTACGCCGACGTCGTCTCGCTGAACGAGACGCTCGCGTACCTCGAGAGCCTGCCTGACGATTTGTTCGCGCCGCCGCAGCGCGTAGAGGCGGTCGCCACGCGGTAGCGGCGGTCTGGCACGCGCCGCGCGGGTGCGGCTTCCTACCGTGCGCCGGGGCGGCGCTGCGGAGCCGGCAGGCTGGTCGTTGCCGGCGCGAGGCCGGCGTGGGGGTGAGCGATGCGAGGGTTAGGTCGACCCAGTGGCGTGAGACGGGGCTTCAGGCAATGGGCCGCGTGTTTGCTCGGGATGGGACTGCTGGTGGCTTGCGCGCCAGCCGCGACGCCGACCGGCGGGCCCGCCAGCCAGCCGGCGAGCGGAGGCGGGCCGGCGGGCCAGGCGGCGCCCGCTAGCGGCCAGACCTTCACCATGAAGTTCGGCTTCGCTACGATTAACGACATGCAGCATGAGTTCGCCAACCGGCTGAAAGAGCGGGTCGAGGCGCGCTCGGGCGGCCGCCTCAAGATCGAGGTGTATCCTGCCTCGCAGCTCGGGAACAACCAGCGCATGATCGAGGGGGTGCAGCTCGGCACCCAGGAGGCCACGATCCAGCCGCCGGAGTTCGTCTATGGTGTCGACCCTCGCTACGTGGTCCTCTCGCTGCCGTTCCTGTTTGACAGCGTCGAGGAGGCCAACCGCGTCCTCGAGGCGCCAGCTACCGACCAGCTCATCAATGTCGGCGAGGCCAAGGGGCTGAAAGGGCTGGGGGTCTACCAGTACGGCTTTGCCGGAATCATCGGGCATTTCCCCGTCCGCTCGCCCGAGGACCTGCGCGGGCGGAAGATCCGGGTGCTCGGCTCGCAGATCGAGCTCGACACGATCAGCTCCTGGGGGGGGACGGGGGTGCCCATGGCGCTGAGCGAGGTGACGCCGGCGCTCCAGCAGAGGACCGTGGACGGCGTGGTATCCGGCGCGCAGCTCTTCGCGGCGATGAAGCTCAACGACGTCGCGCGCTACTACACGCCCATCTACCACTACCTCATCACGAGCATTTTCTTCGTGAACAAAGGGTGGTACGATCGCCTGCCCGCCGACCTACAGCAGCTGTTGGTAGAGCAGTCCAAGGCGCTCCAGATGGAGATGTCGCAGTTCTCCGAGGAGCGCAACGCCGAGGCGCTCAAGCTGATGCGCGAACAGCCGGGCAACGAGGTCGTCGAGCTGACGCCGCAGCAGCGGGAGGCGTTCCGCGCGACCGCGCCGAGCGTCTGGGAGAAGTACTTCGAGGCGGTGCCCAACGCTCGCCCACTCTTCGAGAGCGTGCGTAGCGAGGTCCAGCGCATCCGTGGGCGCTAGCCTGCGCACGGTCTGGCGGAGCTACCGGTGGTCTGCTGTACCCGCCAGCGCGACAGCGCACAGGGTGCGTTGGTGAAGCGTCGCCACTCGCGCAGGTTGGCTCGCGGCGCCCCGCGTGGGGGCAGAGATCACTGGCCCTGCGCCTTGCGCAGGTAGCTCTCGTCGACCAGTCGCTCCGGCGGCGGGGCGGGCGGCGTGAGGACACCCACCTCGACCAGGGAGTCCAGCACCGCTGCCACGCCGGGAAGACTTACCTCCCCGTTCTGCGGGATGGCCTTTAGCTCTTCGATGTAGAGTGCGTAGGTCCGCGCGGCGTCGTTCTCGTCGGTGCGCGTGTTGGTGGCCAGGATGCGAATGGCGTCGGCACGGTGGGCAGGGTCGTAGAGCCAGCGACAGGCCTGGGTGTAGGCCCGCAAGAACCGCACGAGCCGGTCCTCGTTGGCGCGCGCCCACTCACGCCGCACGCTCAGCACCTCGAAAGTGTAGTTCGGCACGACGCTCGTCGAGTAGCCCAGCCGCTTGAGCCCGCTATCGACCGCGCGGAACTCCTGCGGCTGGCCGATCATGGCGCCGATCACCGCCCCGTTCTGGATGGCGCCCAGCCGGGCGCTCGTCCCGCCGACCGGGAGCAGGTCGTATTCCTCGGGCCGCAGGCCGTTGGCCGCGAGCAGGCGCCGCAGGAGCACCGTGCTCCCGTCCTGGAGGTCGCTGACGGCGAACTGCTTGCCACGCAGGTCCGCATAGGTCTGGACGGAGGGGTGCACCAGCAGCGCGTAGGCAACGCGGTTGTTCTGGCCCGCCACGATGACCACATCTGCGCCCTGGTTGTTGGCAAGGGCGACGGAGTCGGGCCCGCCCCCGCTGATATCAAGCGAGCCCCCCACGAGCGCCTGGATCGCTCGCGAGGGCGTCTCGGTCACGGTGGTCTCGACGGTCAGCTGCTGCTCGCGGAAGAGGCCCTGGTCTTGAGCAACCCAGTAGGCCCAGTAGTGCGCCACGGGGACGACCATCCCGAACTCGATCCGCGCCGGCTCGGGCGCTGGCGCCGCGGGGCGCTCGGCCGGCGTCGGCGCCGGGGCCGTGGCGGGCGGCGGGGCCGCGGCCGGCGCGCTACAGGCCAGCAGCACGAGCACACTCATCCCTAGGAGCAAGTATCTGGCCGGGGTGTATTTCGCCATGATGGCCTCCCTCACCTGGCGCGACTCTGGCACGGTGTAGTGCCAGGATTATAAGCGCCCCACAGCACTTGGTGCGTGTGGGAGGCGGCCTCCCGCATGGGAGGCCGCCTCGCGCTCCTAGAGGCGACTGTCTGGTGGCCGTGGCCCGCACGCCTCTGCTCGCCAGGCGCGCAGCCCCTGCGGCTCACAGGGGGCCGCTCGGGTGGCGCCGGACTGAGCTACTCGTCGCAGAGGATCTTCGGCAGCCAGACGGAGATAACCGCGGGCGTGCCGCGCCGGATCTGCTCCAGACCGCGGCGGAGCGCCGGCCCGACCTCGGCGGGATCGCGCACGTTCTCCCCGTAGGCGCCTGCCGCCTCGGCCTCCTTGGCGAAATCGATTGGGGGGTCGAAGTAGCCGCCCTCAAGCCCGCTGCGCGCTGCGTACCCTTCAGGGTAGAAGCCCACGGTCGCCCGCGTGCCGGTGCTGTAGCTGCGGTTCTGGAAGATGACCGTCATGAACGGCGCGCCGTAGTGCACGGCTGCCCAGATGGCCGGGTTGGGCACGGCGTACATGTAGAACCCGTCGCCAGTCACGAGCACCACGTCCCGCTCGGGTGCGGCCAGCTTGGCGCCGAGGGCCGCACCTGCACCCCAGCCGCCGCTGCTGCCCGGGTTACGGAAGTAGCGGTGGGGCTGGGAGAAGCGGACGTAGCGGTAGACCGGCGCGGCGACGAGGGTCTCGTCGAGGAGCAGGCAGTTGTCGTCCAACACCTGGCCGATCTGGTAGCTCAGCCACAGCGGGTCGATGGGCGACTTGGTGGCCACGGCCAGGGCCTCCTGCTCCACCCTGCGCACCCGTGCCTGGGCCGCCTCCGCCCAGCGGGCGGCGCGGTCAGCGTAGCGGGCGCGGTCGCTGGTCGTGATCAGAGGCTCTACCGCTTCGCGGAGTGCGCGGAGGGCGAGTAGCGAGTCGGCGGTGATGCGGAGATCCGCCGTAAACTCGTAGGTGGGGATGTTGATCTGGATGGGGTCGAGCCCGATCACGATGATCCGCGCGTCAGGGCCGGGGGCCTGGGGGCCAGGAACCCAGGGCACGTCCGCCTCCAGGACGAGCACCACATCGGCATCCCGCAGGCTCATCGTGCTCTGGTAGAGCGGATGGTCAAGCGGGAAGCACTGGAAGACGCGCCAGGCCGCTTCGGCCACAGGCAGCCCCAGCAGCTCGCACAGCTCAACGAGCAGCGGCACGGTTGCCGGGTTGCGGCCCGAGCGCGAGACAACGACCACCGGGTTCTGGGCCTTGACCAGCCACTCGGCGGCCTGACGGATGGCGTCGGGATCGGGCGCCGGCGGGTGGGGGATGCCAAGCTGTGCGACCGTGGGGAAGCGCGCCCCGTCCATCGGACGCATGGCGATCTCGCGCGGCAGGCTCAGATAGACCGGCCCCTTCGGCTCCGTCTGCGCGATCTGCAAGGCCCGGCTCACGATGAGCCCTGGATTGTCCTGGTACTCGAGGCGGTGGTCCCACTTCACGTACTGGCGCACGATGCCGTTCTGGTCCGGCACCTGCTGCAGCCAGAAGTGGCCGCCATCGCGGGCGCCGCGCATGCTGCCGGGATAGCTGGTAGGGGGCGCGCCAGCCGTGATGAGCACCGGGGCGCTGCTGCGGAAGGCGGTGTGGATCGCCCCGCCGTAGTTCAGCGTCCCGACGTCGACGTGCGCGGCGGTGGCCGCCGGCTTGCCCGCTACCATGCCGTAGCCGATGGCCGCGTTCAGGTTGGGATGTTCGTGCGTCATGGTGATGAGGCGGGGAGCCGGGCGTCCGAGGGCACGGGCCTTCGCGATGGCCTCCTGATAGAACATGATCTCCGAGCCCGAGGTGAAGAACAGGTACTCCACCCCGCCCAACCCCATCGCCGCGACGATGGCATCGCTGGCCTCGTCGGCTTGGATCTCCGTCCAGGCGCCAGGCGCGATTGTCGTAGCCACTGGTCGTCCTCCCTTTTCCGCTGGCGTATCCCGCGCCACGCGTGCTATGCGCCACCGGCTCCAAGTATAGCCGCCCGCGGGGCGCCGTCAACACGCCGCGACGCTGGCCAGGGCGGCCCTCCCGCGAGGGGGAGCCAGCGTGTACAATCGCCCACAACGAGACCGCGTGGCCAACGCCGCGGCCCGAAACCAGCGTGGGGAGGAGGAATCTACCATGACTCTGGTGCAGCCCAACCCGGCAGCCCCGCCGGCAACCACCCCGGCCTACGAGACGCTGCTGGAGCTCGTCAAGTACCGCATGAGCGTGCGTAACCTCCGCCCCGACCCCATCCCCGACGAGTACGTGACCAAGATCCTCGAGGTGGCCCGCTGGGCCATGTCCGGCGCTAACTCCCAGCCCTGGGAGTTCATCGTCGTCAAGGACCCTGTTCTGCGCCGCCGCCTGTTTGACACCTACATGTCCGTCAACATGGAGTTCATCTATTGGATGGAGCGCCAGCGGCTTCCCGAGCTGCGCCACCCGGCGTTCCAGGTACAGGGGGTTAGCGACCCCGCGAAGGAGCTAGCGATCATCCAGTCCAAGCAGAACTGGTGGCAGGCGCCGGTGCACATCGTGGTGCTGGGCGACGGGCGCCGCCAGTGGGGCACGGTCCAGGGGGCGCACACCTTCGGCCGTGGGCAGACCCACCTGTGGGACGGGCTGGCGAATGTCAGCCAGCTGATCCACCTGGCGGCGGCGTCGCTGGGGCTGGGAGCGCAGTGGGTGACGATCCATGTGCCGGAGGCGTTCAGCAAGGTGCTGGACGTGCCGGAGCTACTGACCTTCTACCTGATCATCCCGATCGGCTGGCCGGCGGTGGAGCGGCGGCCGGGGTGGCGGCGGGAGCTGAGCGAGATGGTGCACTACGACCGGTACGACCGGCGGCTCTACATGACGAATGAGCAGGCGCTGGCGTACCTGGCACGGCTGCGGGGGGCAACGGTGCCGAAGTACAAGAGTTCGGAAGTGGATGTCAGCGCGCTGGAGGCGGCGGCCCGCGACGAGGCCTGAGCGGCCGGCGGACGCGCCGGTGAGCGATTGGGGGATGGAATGACCACGAGCCGGAGCGCGGTGCTAGAAGGGGATGAGCGGCTGGTGCTGCGGGAGTTTCCCCTCCCGCCGATCGGGCCCGACGAGGCACTGGTCCGCATCGAGCGGGCCGGGGTGTGCGGCACGGATACCAAGCTTTTCCACGGCACGCTAGAGCGGCCGCTGCCGCTAGTGCTCGGCCACGAGATCCTTGGGCGCGTTGCCGCGATCGGGGAGCGTGTGGCCGAGCGCTACGGCCTGGCGGTGGGCGACCGGGTCGAGGTAGAGAGCCGCGTGCCGTGCGGGGCTTGCCACGCCTGCCACACCGGCGTGTACCGCTACTGCCGGGCGCGCCGCGGCTACGGCACGTCGATACCGGCTACGGAGCCGCCCCATCTGTGGGGTGGCTACAGCGAGTACCTCTACGTGGCGCCCGGTGCCATCCTCCACCGCGTCGATCCGGAGGTGCCTGCCGATGCGGCGGCGGTGATCAGCGTCGTGGCCAACGGGATCCAGTGGGTCTGTCACCACGGCAGGGTGCGGGTAGGCGATGCCGTCGTGATCCAGGGGCCGGGGCCCGAAGGACTGGGCTGCGTGGTGGCCGCGAAGGAGGCGGGCGCCGCGCCGCTCATCGTCACCGGACTGAGCGTCGATGCGGAGCGCCTCGCGCTCGCCCGCGAGCTGGGCGCCGACCAGGTGCTCGACGTCGAGCGGGAGGACGTCGTCGCCTGCGTGCGCGAGTGGACCGAGGGCGAGGGGGCCGCAGTGGTCGTCGACGTGACCGGAAGCCCGCGGGCCCTGCCGCTATCGCTCGAGCTCGTGCGCCGGCAGGGAACGGTCGTGCTGGCCGGCCTGGTGGGCAAAGCGGTTGCCACGCCGCTCTATACGGATCAGCTCATTTGGAAGGAGATCCGGCTGCAAGGCGTCTATACCCACGGGGTGGAGGCCACGCGCGCGGCGATCAAGCTGGTGGAGAGTCGCCGCTACCCGCTCGAGCGCCTGGTAACCCATCGGTTTCCGCTGGCGGAGGCCGAGCAGGCTGTCCGGGCCGCAGGTGGGGAGCTGCCCGGGGTGCGGCCGATCAAGACCGTGATCGTGCCCTGAGCGGCAAGCGAGGATTGCGCGAAAAATCGCGGCACGCCGCCTTCACGGGTTCTCCCGATCCGCCATATACTGGGGGTGGGATGGGCATGCGCCCCGGGGACGGGCGAGGAGTTCAGGCGATAGCAGCACCTGCTGATGGCTTGCTGTATCGCGCGAGGGGCGCGGGGCGACCGGTCGACCGCTAGTCCCTGGTGAGCGGGTCAGAGCGGGTGTCAGCCGGGACGCCTACAAGTTGGCGAAAGGAGGCGCTATGTGGCGAGTAACAGCTAGTGCGCTCATGGCTCTTGTGCTCCTGGTTGCGCTCGTGCCTGGCGTGCCCGTCGCCCAGGCCCGGGTAACGGATTGGGCGGAGGGAAATGCGCCGGGCGACTGGTGGATGCCCGGCGGCTGGGGCGGCATGCTCATGATGGGCGCAGCCCCCACCGGGCGTGCGGCGCTGCGCGGCTGTAGCTGGGGCCAGCAGACGGTGCCCGGCTCTGCCATTGCGGAGCTGCCGCGCGTAACGGTCAACATCTATGATGGGTTCTTCGTGCCCAGCGAGATCTCGGTGCGGCCGGGCACAGTCGTGATCTGGGTCAACCAGGGGAGTGCCCCGCACACCAGCACCTCGTGGGATCGCTGGGATACGGGTATCCTGCGTCCCGGTGAGAGCTGCGCGACCTGGTTCGTCACGCCGGGCACGTACCAGTATCTGTCCATCGTCGCCGCCGATGGGGGCATGATGACAGGCACGGTCCGGGTAGAGGGCCCGCCGATCGGTGGCGGAGCGCCCGCGGCGCCTGCCGCGCCCCCGGCGCCCACGGCGCCTACTGGGCCGGGGTACTAACCGCGCCACAGGGCCTAGAGCGTAGCCCTTCTCCGTAGGTGCACCCCCAGGGTTTCTCTGCCCGTCTGCGGGGCGCTAAGGTGCCCGCTTTGCCTGGCGAGCAGCAGCGCCGCTGCTCGCCAGGCTGTTTCTCATTCGGCCAGCGGGCCCCAGCACACAACGCGCGCCGGCTCGATCGCTATCAGCGTAGCGTTCGCCAGAGCGAAGGGGCCCGAGGTGTACTGGGGATACTTGGCGCGCAGCGCGGCGAGCGCGCGCTGCGCCTCCGCTCCTGCCTCGACCAGCCGCGCGGTGCCGGTGAGGAGCACATAGGCGAGCCGCGACCAGTCCTCGCTGTAGCGGTCGACTACTACAGCAACCTGCGGGTTCTCACGGAGGTTGCGCACCCGCTTGAGCTGGCGCGGCGCCACCCGCTTGGGCTTGGTGTCCAGCGGGGAGTACAGGCGACCGTCGAGAACGACGAAGACGATCGGGATCACGTGGGGGCAGCCCGCGGCGTCGGCAGTGGCGAGGTGCGCGATGCGGGCCTGGGCCAGAAATGCGGCGGCCGCCGGCGGTAGCGTGGCTTCCTGGGGCATGCTTCGCCTCCTTGGGCCTCCTCCCGGGTTGTAGCACGCGCCGTAGCTCCCCGCAGGGGCAGGGCCAGGCCGCCGCAGGCGTTATGGGAAGGGGGGCTGGGCTTGCCGGCCTGGCCGGCCGGGTGTAACCTACGCCCACAGACTCCGTTTCAGGCGGCTATCGGGTGGGGTGTTGCCGTGCTCGAAGCCTTCCTCTACGGACTTGTCAGCGTCTTCCAGTGGCCAGCCTTCGGGCTGATGCTGCTCGGGATCGCCATCGGCTTCGCGGTGGGGATCCTGCCCGGTCTAGGTGGGGCCGTGACGCTGGCCCTGATGCTGCCGTTCACCTTCACCATGCAGCCGGTCGAGGCCTTCGCCTTCCTGCTCGGCATGTTGTCCGTCACAGCCACGACCGGCGACATCACCTCCGTGCTGTTCGGCGTGCCCGGGGAGGCGACGACGGCCGCCACCATCCTCGATGGCTATCCGATGACCAAGCGCGGCGAGGCGGGGCGAGCGCTGGGCGCGGCATTGATGAGTTCGCTTGTTGGCGCAGTGATCGGCGCGTTCGCTCTGGCAGCGGTGATCCCGGTGGTGCAGCCGCTGGTGCTGTCGCTGGGCACCCCGGAGTTCTTCATGCTCGCGATAGTGGGCATCACCTTTGTCGCCTCGCTCAGCAGCGGTGCGGTGCGGCGGGGCCTGATCGCGGGCGGTCTGGGGCTGCTGCTCTCCTTTGTCGGCCTGGACCCGCAGTCCGGTACGCAGCGCTTCACCTTCGGCCTGCTTTACCTGTGGGAGGGGGTGAGCCTCATCCCCGTGACCATCGGGCTGTTCGCGGTACCGGAGATCATCGAGCTGGCCGTGAAGGGCACCAGCATCGCCGAGCGTCGCGTGGGGGAGATCGGCGGGGTGCTCCAGGGGGTGAAAGACACCTTCCGCTACTGGGGCGTGACGGTGCGCTGCAGCTTGCTAGGCACCTTTGTGGGGATGATCCCCGGGCTAGGCGGCTCGATCGCTCAGTGGCTAGCCTACGCGCACGCCGTGCAGTCCTCGCCGGACAAGTCGCGCTTCGGCCAGGGCGATGTGCGGGGCGTGCTAGGCCCCGGCGCGGCGAACAACTCCAAGGAGGGGGGCAACCTGATCACCACGGTAGCCTTCGGGATTCCGAGTACCGTGGTTATGGCTATCCTGCTGGGGGCGTTCTTGATCCAGGGCCTGGTGCCCGGGCCGGACATGCTCACCAAGAACCTGCACATCACGTTCTCGCTGGTCTGGATCATTGTGGTGACGAATATTATCACCGTGGGTGTCTGTTTCCTGTTCCTGAACCAGCTGGTCAAGATCACCTACGTCCGGGCGCACCTGCTCGTCCCGTTCCTGATCTTGCTCATCTTCATCGGGGCCTTTACCACGAACAACACCCACCTCGACCTCCTGGTCATGCTCGCCTTCGGAGCGCTGGGCTATGCGATGGTCACGCTGGGCTGGCCGCGCCCGCCGCTCGTGCTGGGGCTTGTCTTGGGCAAGCTGGCCGAGACCTACCTGTACCTCTCGGTGGGCCGCTATGGGTGGGAGTGGCTCTTCCGGCCGCTCGTCATCGTGCTCCTGCTGATAGCGCTCGCGGCGGTCTGCTATCCTACGCTGGCGGCGTGGCGTGGGCGGAAGTGGGACCTCTCCCGCCTGGGAGGGCGGTAGGGAGAAGCGGGCATGAGAACAGCCTGGCAGCGCGCCGAGCTGCTCTTCTGCCTGTTCGTCGTCGTGGTACTCGCGCTCGCGCTGTGGACCTCGCTAGGCTGGAGCCCGCGGGCCGGCCTCTTCCCGTGGGTGGTGCTGGTTCCCACGCTCGCCCTGGCCCTCTGGCAGCTCATCGATGATGCGCGCGGCAAGACCGCGCCGCCAGCGGCCGCGCTGGGGGAAGCGGGCGAGGCCGTGCCGCTCGAGCAGGACCTGCCCGCCGGCGAGATGGCGCGGCGTGGCGCGGGCGTTGCCGGCTGGATCCTCGGCTTCTTCGTCGCAATCTGGCTCCTGGGGTTCCCGCTCGGCGGCGGGCTGGCGAGCGCAGCCTACCTCCGCATCGCGGCGCGGGAGCGCTGGCCGGTGTGCCTCGGCTACGGCCTAGGTGCCTACGTGGTGCTGGAGTTGTTCTTCCGCCAGCTGCTCGCGATCCCATTTGCCGATGGGGTGCTCTTTGAGTGGCTCGGGCTGGAGCTACCGTTCGGGGGGTGAGGCCTCCGGGGCGCGGGCGCCGGCCACGGTGTAGGCCCTGGTAGCTGGGAAGAGGGGAGGTTCCGATGGGAGTCACCGCTCTATGCGTGATAGCGCCGCTCCTGCTCGTGGCCCCGCTGCTGGCCTGCGCGCGGGCCGCGCCTAGTCAGCCGGCCGCTAGCAAGCCCGCTGCGGCCGGGCGTACCGATTACTTCGCCGGGAAGACGCTCACCCTCTTGGTGAACTATTCGGCGGGCGGCCCCACCGATGTGTTCGCGCGCCTGCTCGCTCAGCACCTGGACCGCCACATCCCCGGCCGGCCCACCATCATCGTGGAGAACCGGCCGGGCGCCGGCGGGGTCGTGGGGATCAATCACCTCTACAACGTGGTGCGGAAGGATGGACTCACCATCGGGGTGTTCACCCCGCACCTCTCCGGCCAGCTGCTGGGGGCGGAGGGGGTTCAGTTCGATGAGTCGCGCTTTCTCTACCTCGGCGCGACCAGCGAGTCCCAGGTCGCCTATGTGCACCCGAGTCTGGGCCGCTCCTTCCGGGAACTCGCGCGGGGCAGCGGAGAGGTGGTGGCCGGCGGCCTGAGCCCGGATAGCTCTAAGGATATGGCTATCCGCGCTGCGCTCAACCTGCTGGGAGTAAAGTACAAGTACGTCACGGGCTACCCGGGCAATGCAGACGTGCGCGCCGCGTTCCAGCGGGGCGAGGTGAACTTCACCGAGGAGAGCCTTACAGGCTGGTTTACCGGTGCAGCGTCGCTGGTGCAGGCCGGCAACGCAGTCCCCGTCGGCCAGCGCGGTATCGTGCGAGGCGGCCAGATCGTGCGTGATCCGCGTGTGCCCGACATCCCGACCTATTTCGAGGTCGCGCTGGAGCTCCGGGGAAACGAGGTGCGCCGCAGCGTGGAGTACCGGGCGCTCGCGGCGCTAGTGGGGATGGGAGCCCTGTCGCGCGAGGTCGTCTATCCGCCCGGCGTCGACCAGGCGCTGGTGGACCTGATGCGACAGGCGCTGGCCGACACGTTCGCGGACCCGGAGTTCCTGGCGGCAGCGGAGAAGATACTGGGCTTCCAGATCGACTTCCTCCCCGGCGCGGAGGCACAGGAGATCGTTCAGCGGATCGTACGCGAGGCGGGGGAGGATCCGGAGGCTATGGAGTATCTGCGGCGGCTTGCCAAGGAGCATGGCTAGGTCGCACCCGCACTGGGCGGGGCGCGGCCGCGCCGGGCGGGGACCCGGTGTCCGCCCTCCAGAGCACGCTCTGCTCTGTCTTTACCCAGGCTATGGTCCCAGCGCGTGCAGAGGGAGCTAGATGACGCCCACCCGCGAGATCTACTGGAACATCGCCTACGGCTGGCTGGTCTATCCGCTGACGCTGGTGGTCGTCGGGCTCATCGGCCTCGGGCTCTGGCGCCGCTGGCAAGTCTGGCGGCGAGGCGAGCGCGAGGCCTTCTGGCAGCCGCTAGGGCCGCGCGTGAAGGCGGTTGTGGCCTATGCTTTCGGCCAGGCGCGCGTCGTCCGCGACCCCTTTGCCGGCACGATGCACCTGCTCCTCTACGCGGGGTTCATGACGTTGTTCATCGGCACGTTGATGATCGCGGCGCAGGAGGACCTGCGGGTGCACTTCCTGCAGGGCAACTTCTACCTGTTCTACTCACTGATCCTCGACGTGTTCGGGGCTATCGCGCTCGTCGGCCTAACAGGCCTGGCCTTCCGCCGCTATGTCTGGCGCCCGGCCCACCTCGACAGTAGTCCCGAGGACGCGATCACGCTGGGGCTGCTGGCCGCGATCCTCGTGACCGGCTACGTGGTCGAAGGGCTGCGGATCGGGGTCACCGAGCTGTTCGTCGATCCGGCGCTTGCCCGCTGGTCGCCGCTGGGCCTGCTCACCGCCCAGCTCCTGCTCGCCCTCGGAGTGCCGCTCGAAGCGTTCCCGGCGCTCCACCGGCTGTTCTGGTGGGGGCATGCCTTAGCCGCGTTCGCCTTCCTCGGCTACTGGGGCTGGTCGCGAATGAGCCACGTACTACTGGCGCCCGCCCAGGCGTTCTTGCGCGCGCCGCGCCCCTTTGGCGTGCCGGTCCCGATCACCGATTTCCAGAACCCGGACCGGCTAGGCGTGGCGCGGTTCGCGCAGCTCTCGCTGCGCCAGCGGCTCAGTGTCGACACGTGCGTCCACGCCGGCCGGTGCCAGGCGAGCTGTCCCGCCTACGTGAGTGGCAAGCCGCTTAACCCCAAGGCGCTGATACTCAACCTGCAGCGCCTGGCGCGCGCGGCCCGGGGGCGGGCGGCGGCCGAGGCAGAGGGAGCCGCACTCGTGGAGCACGCGCTGAGCGAGGAGGGGGTGTGGGCATGCACGACCTGCGGGGCGTGCAACTTCCACTGCCCCGTTCTGGTAGAGCCGCTGGACATCATCCTGGACTTGCGCCGCCGCCTGGTGATGGCCGAGGGGAGGCTGGCGCCTTCAGCCCAGACGGCGCTGCTCAGCATCCAGCGGCGCGGGCATCCCTGGGTGGGCACGCGCTTCACCCGGACCGACTGGGCGGAGGGGCTCGATGTCCCGCGGCTCGCGGAGCACCCCACAGCGGAAGTGCTCTTCTGGGTGGGGTGCAGCGGCGCGCTGGTCGAGCGGAACATCCGCACCACGCAGGCGGTGGCGCGCCTGCTGCGTGCCGCCGGCGTGGACTTCGCGATTCTAGGAGAAGAGGAGACCTGTACCGGCGACCCGGCGCGGCGGCTGGGCCACGAGTTCCTGTTCCAGCAGCAGGCGCGCAAGAACATCAAGACCTTCACCGCCTACAACGTCAAGCGGATCGTCACGGCCTGCCCGCACTGCTTCCACGCGCTCAAGAACGAGTACCCCGCGCTCGGGGGCCACTACGACGTCGTGCACCACACCGAGTTCCTCGCCCAGCTCGTGCAAGCGGGCCGGTTGAGACCGACCACCGCTGTCCCGCAGACCATCACCTACCATGATCCCTGCTATCTCGGTCGCTACAACCGGGTCTACGATCCGCCGCGGGAGCTCCTCGGTGCGCTGCCTGGCGCCAGCCGCGTCGAGATGCCCCGCTGCCGGGAGCGGGGGTTCTGCTGCGGTGCCGGAGGGGGGCATGCGTTCCTGGAGGAGCGGGGAGGCCAGCGCATCAACCACCTCCGGACCGCCGAGGCGCTCGCCACCGGGGCGGAGGTCCTGGCCTCGGCCTGCCCGTTCTGCCTGCAGATGTTCGAGGAGGGCCTGCAGGCCGTCGGTGGGGCGGGGCGCGTTCAGGCGCTCGACGTGGCGGAGCTGCTCGAGCGGGCGCTCGCCCCCGCGGCGCAGGCATCGGCTCGGCTGCCCGCGAGCGAGCCTGGGGCCTAAAGCTATAGGGGGATGCCGCTAGAGGTGTGGGCGGCTGGAGACACATGCTAGGGTTAGGGAAGGAGGCGCCCCGATGACGCGTCGCTACTTGCCGGTTGCCGTCGCTGCGCTCCTCGCCTCGTCACTCGTCGCCTGTGCGGCGCCGGGCGCGGGTACGGCGCCTGGCGGCAGGCCTGCGGGGAAAGCAGCCGAGAGGGCCGCCCAGAATCCGGACTATTTCGCGGGCAAGACTCTTACGGTGCTGGTCAACTTCTCGGCTGGGGGACCTACGGACATCTTCGCTCGGATGGTGGCGCAGCACTTGGGCAAGCATATCCCGGGGAACCCCACGGTCATCGTGGAGAACCGGCCCGGTGCGGGTGGGGTCGTTGGAGCCAACCAGCTCTATAACACCCCGCGGAAGGATGGGCTAACGGTCGGCATCTTCTCGTCGCCGTTCAGCTCCCAGGTGCTCGAGGGGGAAGGGGTCCAGTACGACTCGGCGCGGTTTCTGTGGCTGGGCGGGGTCAACGAGTCGCAGGTGAGCTACGCGCATCAGAGCCTCGGCATCCGGGCGCCGCGCGAGCTGCCCCATGCGCCGAACGAGGTGATCGTGGGGGGCTTGAGCCCGGATAGCGCGAAGGACCTGTCCATGCGGACGTTCCTCAACCTCCTGGGCGTGAAGTATAAGTACGTGACGGGCTACCCGGGCGTCGCCGAGATCACGCTGGCTGTGCGCCGGGGGGAGATCAACTTTGCGGAAGATAGCCTGACGAGCTGGATGTCGCACATCGTGCCCATGGTGAAGGAGGGCGTGGCCTACCCGATGGGCCAGCGCGGCATCGTCAAGGGGGGCCAGATCGTGCGCGACCCGCGCGTGCCCGATATCCCGACCTACTTTGAAACGGTGCTGGAGCTGCGGGGCGCAGCGGCGAAGCAGACGGTCGACTACCGCGCCATGGAGCTCCTGATCGAGCTGGGCACGATGCTGCGGGCGATCGTGTATCCTCCGGGCACACCGTCGGAGCTCGTCGCGGTGATGCGCCAGGCGGTAGCCGATACCTTCGCCGACCCTGAGCTCCAAGCAGCGGCCGAGAAACAGTTGGGGTTCCAGTTCGAGTTCATGCCGGGCGCCGAGGCGCAGGCGCTGGCCGAGAAGATCATCAAGACAGCGAACGAGGATCCCGACGCACTCGAGTACCTGCGCCGGCTGGCGCGGGAGACGCGCTAGCGGCCGGCGCCCAGGGCGGGCGCGAGGGCGGGCATCGGCGGGGCGGAACCGTGGTCAGGCGAGGGAGGCGCGTATGCGGCAGACGATCCAGGTCCGGATCAACGGCCAGGAGCGGCGCGACGAGGTCGAGCCGCGGCTCCTCCTGGTCCACTACCTGCGTGAGGTGGCGAACCTGACCGGCACCCATATCGGCTGTGATACCAGCCAGTGCGGGGCCTGCACAGTGCTGCTCGACGGCGACGCCGTGAAGTCTTGCACGGTGCTCGCGGTGCAGGCGGATGGCTGCGAGATCACGACGATCGAGGGGCTAGCGCAGGACGGGCGGCTCCACCCCTTGCAGGAGGCGTTCTGGGAGTTCCACGGCCTCCAGTGCGGCTACTGCACGCCGGGGCTGATCCTCACCGCGCTCGACTTTCTCCGGCACCACCCCCAGCCCTCAGAGGAGGAGATCCGCCACGCGATCGAAGGCAACCTCTGCCGCTGCACCGGCTACCAGAACGTCGTCCGGGCGATCCGGGCAGCGGCGGAGCGCATGAGCGCGCAGGGCGCCCAGGAGGTGCGGCATGGTTAGCGCGACCATCGAGCGACTGCTCGGCAAGAGTGTGCGCCGCAAGGAGGACCCCCGGCTGCTGACCGGGCGGGGGACCTATGTCGATGACGTGAAGCTGCCCGGCATGCTGCACGTGGCGTTCCTGCGGAGCACGCACGCGCACGCCCGCATCCGCGGCATCGCCGTCGAGGCGGCCCGCCGGCGGCCCGGCGTGGTGGCGGTCTTCACCGGCGCCGATCTGGCGGGCAAGGTCAAGCCGGTGCCCTGCGGCTGGACGCTGCCGAACATGAAGCTGCCGGACCATCCCGCCCTCGCCGTGGGCAAGGCGCGCTACCTCGGCGACGCGGTCGCGGCGGTGGTGGCGACGGACCGGTACACGGCGCGGGACGCGCTGGACGCCATCGAGGTCGATTACGAGCCGCTGCCCGCGGTCGTCGACCAGGAGCAGGCGCTCCGGCCAGGCGCGCCCTTGGTCCACGACGAGCTGGGAACCAACCTCTGCTTTACCTGGTCGGTGAGCGGGGGCGACGTCGAGGCCGGGCTGCGCCAGGCCGATCGCGTGGTGCGCCAGCGCTTGATCAACCAGCGGCTGATCCCCAACTCCATCGAGACCCGCGGGGTGGTGGCGCAGCCCAACCCCGCGACTGGCGAGCTGACGATCTGGTCGAGCACGCAGATCCCCCACCTGGTGCGGCTGCTCCTGGCGCTCACGCTGGATATCCCGGAGCACAAGCTGCGGGTGATCGCGCCGGATGTAGGCGGGGCCTTCGGCAGCAAGCTCTATCTCTACGCCGAGGAGGTGGCGGTCACCTGGATCGCGCGGGAGCTTGGCGTGCCAGTGAAGTGGATCGAGGACCGCAGCGAGGCTTACCGCGCGACCATCCACGGTCGCGACCACATCCAGGATGTCGAGATCGGGGTGATGCAAGATGGTCGGGTCGTCGCCCTGCGCGCCCATAGCTACGCCAACCTGGGCGCTTACCTCTCGACCTTCGCGCCAGGGATCCCGACCGTGCTGTTCGGCCTGATGCTCTCCGGCACCTACCGGATCCCGAACGTGGCCGTCACTGTCGACGGCGTCTTCACGAACACCAATCCTGTCGATGCCTACCGTGGCGCCGGCCGACCCGAGGCGACCTATCTGGTCGAGCGCGCCATGGATCTGGCGGCGGCCGAGATCGGCATGGACCCGGTGGAGCTGCGCCGCCGCAACCTGATCCCCCGCGATGCGTTCCCCTACACGGTGGTGACCGGCGTGACCTACGACAGCGGTGACTACGAGAAGACCCTGAACCGGGCGCTCGAGCTCGTCGACTACGCCGGGCTACGTGCCGAGCAGGCGCGCTTGCGCCAGGAGGGGAAGTACCTCGGCATCGGGATCTCCAACTACGTGGAGATCTGCGGGATGGCACCGTCGCAGGTGCTCGGCGCCGCGGGTGGGGGCGCGGGCGGCTGGGAGAGCGCGACGCTGCGCGTGTCCCCGACCGGTAAGGTCACCCTGCTCGTCGGCTCGTCGTCGCACGGCCAGGGGCACGAGACGGCCTTCGCGCAGATCGTAGCCGATGGCCTGGGGATACCGCTCGAGGACGTGGAGGTCGTGCACGGCGATACCGGCGTCGTCCAGTTCGGGATCGGCACCTTCGGCAGCCGCAGCGCCGCCACCGGCGGGGTGGCAACCGCCCTGTGCGTGGAGAAGGTGCGCGAGAAGGCGAAGAAGATCGCCGCCCATCTCCTCGAGGCAGCCGAGGCAGACATCGAGTTCGAGCAGGGCAAGTTCTACATCCGCGGCTCGCCCGAGAAGGCCAAGACCTTCCAGGAGATCGCGCTCCAGGCCTTCCTCTGCCACAACTATCCGAAGGGGCTCGAGCCCGGGCTCGACGCCACGACCTTCTACGACCCGTCGAACTTCACCTGGCCGTTCGGCACGCATATCGCGGTCGTCGAGATCGACGGCGAGACCGGCGGGGTGAAGGTCCGCCGGTACGTCGCTGTCGACGACTGCGGCAACGTGATCAACCCGCTGCTCGTCGACGGCCAGCTCCACGGCGGCATCATCCAGGGGATCGGCCAGGCGCTGTATGAGCGCGCGGTGTTCGACGACAACGGCCAGCTCCTCAGCGCCAATCTCCTGGAGTATGTGGTGCCGAAGGCGGCCCAGGTGCCTGCGGTGGAGACCGAGCGCACGGTGACCCCCTCGCCGGTGAACCCGCTCGGGGTGAAGGGCATCGGCGAGGCCGGCACGATCGCTTCCAGCGCAGCCATCGTGAACGCGGTGGTCGATGCGCTTGCGCCGTTCGGTGTCCGTCACCTCGACATGCCGCTGACGCCGGAGAAGATCTGGCGCGTGCTCCGCGCAGGCCGGCCGGCGGCACAAGGAGGGTAGTGATGTATCCAGCACCGTTCGACTACGTGCGGGCGGGCTCGGTGGCGGAGGCCGTCGCGCTGCTCGCGCAGCACGGCGGCGAGGC
>Ga0209810_1000471_pt1 | contig 88565 bp, 85 predicted proteins | sample Coa_R1_7_FD_187159 | JGI IMG/M metagenome (GOLD analysis project Ga0209810, IMG submission 187159) | Surface soil microbial communities from Centralia Pennsylvania, which are recovering from an underground coalmine fire - Coalmine... | ecosystem: Environmental > Terrestrial > Soil > Unclassified... | reverse complement strand
CGCGATTCGCGGTCAGCACGCCGAGCGCTTCGAGGAGATACTGACCGAACATCATGCGCGGAGCGCCTGGATCGGATCCATCCGCGCCGCGCGGAACGCCGGATACGTGCCGAACACGCACCCGACCACCGTCGAGAAGCCGACCGCGACGGAGATGATGAGCAGATACGGGATCGGCGCGGGCCCGACGAGCGCTTCGACCGACGCGTAGGCGCCCAGCGTCGCGAGCAAGCCGAGCACGGTGCCGATCCCGCCGCCGATGAACGAGAGCAGGATCGCCTCGAGCAGAAACTGCAGCGCGACCTCGCCGCGGCGCGCGCCGATCGCCTTGCGCAAGCCGATCTCGCGCGTGCGCTCGGTCACCGAGACGAGCATGATGTTCATGATCCCGATCCCGGCGACGACGAGCGCCACCCCGCCGATGCCGGTCAGCCCGATCGCGACGATGCCGAGCACCTGATTGAAGCCGGCGATCTGCGCGGCGCTGTCCTGCGTCGCGTACTGCGCGCGCGGCCCGTGCAAACGCCGCAGCACCTCGTCGACGCGGTCGGATATCGCGCCGACCGGCACGCCGGGCGCGCCGTAGATCGTCAGGCTGTCGATCGGCCCGGGTGCGATCTCGTGGAACGTCGTGTACGGCATGAGCACGAAGTCGCTCGCGCCGATCGAGTTGAACAGCCCGCCCTTCACCTCGCCGAACACGCCGATCACGGTGCACCGGGTGGGACCGACCTGAACCGTCTGGCCCGTCGCCGGACCCGACGGGAACATCGTCTTCGCCGTGTTCGCGCTGAAGATGCAGACGTGCGCGCCGCTCGCCACGTCGGCGTCGTCGAAACGCCGCCCTTGCTCGACGTCCAGGCTCGTCTGCGACTTCACCGACGCCGACGCGACGAACGTGTTCGTCGTCACGCGCCCGGCGTGCAGCTTGAACTGGCGCGTGTACGAGGGCTCGATCTCGGAGAGCATCGGGCCGAGGTCGGTCTCGATCGTTCGCACGTCGCGGTACTCGATCGCCGCGCTCTTGGGATCGTCCTGATTGGGGTCGACGGCGATCGTGATCCCCGGATCGCCGAAGGAGTTCAGCGTCCCGGTGATCCCGCCCGAGGCGGCGCGGCTGATCCCCAGGACCGCGATGATCGACGACGTCCCGATGATCATTCCGAGCATGGTGAGGATCGAGCGCGTCCGGTTGCGCCAGATCGCCGCGAACGCTTCGGCGAGATAGTCGAGGAGCCGGCTCACGGCGAGGAGGACGGCCGCGTGGTCGGCATCGCGGTCGGGTGCACCGCCATCCCGGCCACGATCCCGACGTTGCGCGTGACGGCGACGCGGTCGCCGGGCTTGACGCCCGACGCGATCACGGCTTGCGTGTCGCTGGTCGTGCCGAGCGTGACGCGTCGCTTCACGGTCGTCCCGTTCAGCACGACGAGCACGTAGGGCTTGCCGTCGGGGTCGCGGCGGACGGCGTCGATCGGGAGCGCCAGCGTGTGCGGCCGGTCGACGGTGACGATGTCGACGTCGACGTTCATCCCGTCGCGCAGGAACGGCAGCGTCTTGTCGAGCGCGATGGTCGTGATGACTTGACGCGCGGTGTTCGAGGGATCGTCGCTCTTCTGCGCGACGGCGCCGACCATCATCACGTGGCCCGGGAGCGAGGCCGTGCCGAGATCTTCGCCCGAGACGATCGCGCGCTGGCCGACGTGGACCTGAGCGACGTCCTGCTCGTCGACGCGCGCGCGGACGATGAAGCCGGTGTCGGCGGCGATCGTCACGAGCGCCTGTCCGACGGTGACCGCGTCGCCCGGCTGAAGCGGGCGCAGCGTGTCGGTCGTCTCGCTGGCGATCGTTTCGATCGTGCCCGAGAACGGGGCGGTGATCCGGGTGTTCGCAAGCTGCTGGGCGGCGTAGCGCCAGTCCTCGAGCGCCTTCTCCGCGTCGGCCTGCGCGGCTTGGACGTCGCCGCTCTTGTCCTGCGCCGCCGTCGCGCGCGCCGAGGCGAGCGCGGCTTCCGCCTGCGTGACCGCGTCGCGGTCGGCTTGCACGCGGTCGGCGAGCACCGGCGACTGCCGGGCGATCTGCGCGTAGGTCTCGTCGCGGTCGCGCTTCGCCTGATCGTAGGCGACCTGCGCCTGCGTGAGCTTCGCGACGTCCTGATCGACGGTGTTGCGGGCGATCGCCTTCTGCGCGAGCAGCGCGCGGTCGGCGTCGGCGATGCGCTTCGCCTCGCTCAAGTCGGTGGCGCGCTGCGCGACGTTCGCGTCCGCCGCGGCGCGCTGCTGCGCGGCCGACGTCCCGCCGTAGCCGAGCCCGGACTGCGCGCCGGCGCGCTGGTCTTGGATCGCCTGCTGCAGCGCGAAGCGCGCCTGCTCGAGGTTCGCTTCCGCCTGCACCACCGCGGAGCGGTTCTGCGCGGGCAGCGTCGCGTTCGTCTGCTGCGCCGTGCGCGCGTGGCCCGCGGCGGAGAGGTAGGTCTGGTGCGCCGTCGCCTCGGCGTCGACGAGCTGCGGGTTCGAGATCGTCGCGAGCAGCTGCCCCTGCGCCACGTGCTGCCCGGCATGAACGAAGATCGAGCCCACGTTCCCGGCGACGAGCGCGGCGAGCGTGCGGGTCTCGGGGAGCTGCACCACGCCCGTCTCGGGAAGCTTCGTCTGGAACCGGGTGTAGCTCGCGGTCACGACGGTGACCGTCGGCGCCTGTCCTTGCGGGCGAGTCGCGAAGACCGCGATCAGCACGACGACGACGAGCCCGCCGAGGACGATCAGCAGGTTGCGGCGGCGGTTGCCGCGCGCGGGCGCGGCGACGGTCGTGGTGCGGACGGAATCGTGGATCACTCGGTGGCCCCCGTGTCGACGACCGCGACCGGATCCGAGATCCCGATCGAGGTGCGCAGCTGGACGATCGCGTTGAGGTACGCGACGCGCGCGACCATGAGATCGTTCGCCGCGGAGAGCGCGGTCTGCTCCGCCTGGGTCGCGTCGCTCAGCGAGATCAGCCCGTTGCGGTATTGCAGTTGCGCGATGCGCGCCGACTCGGCGCCGTAGCGCTGCGCTTCGCGCTCGGTCATCACGTTCGCGTTCGCGGTCTGCACGCCGCGCAGCGCTTGGCGCACGTCGGTTTCGACGCCGGAGACCGTGCTGTCGAGCGAGGCGCGCGCGGCGTCGATCTGCGCGTGCGCGGCGCGGTGCGCGGCGCGGCGCGTCCCGTAGTCGATCACCGGCAGGTTGATCGTCTCGCTCGCGTAGATCTGCCAAAAGCCCGGCCGGTTCGGCGGCAGGATCGGAAAGCCGGGGAACGTCGCGGACGCCGGCACCTCGCTGTTGCCGAACGCGCCGCTGAGCTGGAGCTGCGGGCGGATGTCGGTGTCGATCGCGGCGTCGGCGAGCTGCGCCACGGCGACGTTGGCCTTCGCGCTCGCGATGTCGGGGCGCCCGGCGAGCGCGCGCGCGATCAGTTGCTGCAGCGGCGTGCGCGGGAGCGGCGGTTCGGGGAGATCGGCGGGGAACGCGAACGGCGTCTCCGGCGGCGCGCCGATCCGCTGCGCCAGCGCGTCGCGGGCGTTCGCCTCGTTGGCGAGGGCGGAGGCGACGCCGGCTTCGGCGCGCAGCTCGTCGGCCTGCGCGCGCAGCACGTCGACGCCGGCGACGCGGCCGACGCTCTCCTGCGCCCGCGCCGCCTCGAGCAGCTGCTGTTCGTACGCGCGCTGCCCCTCGGCGAGCCGTAGCGCCTCACGGTTCTGCACGACGGCGTACCAGTCGCGCGCGACGTCCGCCGCCAGCGATTGCTGCGCGCGCTGGAGGGTGAAGCGCGCCGCTTCGACCTGCCGTTTCGCCGACTGCGCGGTGATCTGGTTCAGCGAGCCGTTGTAGAGCGTCCAGTTCGTGCCGAGCTGCGCGAGGTTCTGCGAGTACACTTGCGCCTGCTGCAGGCCGTACTGCGCGAGCGCGGAGTTCGGGTTCGCGCCGTTCGTCTTCTCGACTTGGTTCTGGAGCGTCGCGACGAGCGAGGGGAACTCGGCGGCGTGATCTTTGACGAAGGTCGCCTCGTTCTGCGCCAGCGTCGCGCGATCGTTCAGCACGGTCGGATCGTGCTGCGTCGCGTAGCGCACCGCGCCCTCGAGGTCGAGCGGCGCCGCGGCGGGCACGGGCGGCGGCGTCGCGATCGGCGTCGCGGAAGGGGCCGGCGCCGTCGATGCGGCCGGCGTCGCGGTCGCGGCGGCCCCCGGCGCCGGCCGCGGCGCGACGAACAAGGCGACCGCTGCGAGCACGGCGCCGACCCGGGTCGAGCGCATCGTCAGCGAGCGAACGATGCGCCGAGCGCGGCCATTCCGAACAGCATGACGAGCGACGTGATCCAGGCCGCGACCGGGTTCATCCGCGCGACGACCGTCATCCCGAGCGCCAGCAGCGCGGTGGCCCAGAGCTGAAACACGTTGAACGTCGCGAGGAAGACCTGCACCTTCACGCCCGCGCCGGGCGCGAGAAGCGCGAGGCTCGGAAGCGAGCGCTGCACGTCGGTCGGCGTGACGAAGCTGGCCGGTCCGCGCACGATGCAGATGATCCCCATGACGAGCAGGCCGAGCCCGACCGTCACGACGCCGACGTTGATCGAAAGCGCCCACAGCTTCTTGAACGTGCCGTCGCCGCGCGCGATCGTGCTGCCGATCAGCATGACGACGGTGCCGATGAGGCTGCCGATCAGCATGATGATCGGGACGAAGATCCACTGGATCTGCACGACGGTCTTCGTCACCGAGACGATCCGGCCGACCGCCGCCTGCTGCTGGTCGGCCGGGAGGTTCTGCACCTGCGCGGCGTAGAGCGCCGGGCCGCCGGTCTCCACGCCGTGGAGCGACGCCGGGATCGCGAGCGCGAACCCGGCCATCCCCAAGATGCTTGCCACGAGCCAGGCCCAGCCCCAGGTCGGGGCGATCCGAAGCCGCTCGAAAGCCTGGTTGGGTGCGACGACGATGTCGACGAGCGTCGTAAGGCCGGACCGCGGCGGGACGGCCGCTTGGGATGTGCTCAAAGCTCCCCCTTCGAGAACGAGCAAGGACGACGTCCGGTCTTACCGGGCGTTCGGTGCGGGTGTTTCGCCGAGAAGCGCTTTGATTCCGAGCTTCCGCTCAACGACTTTACGCGCGCGCTCCAGGTCGGCTTCGCGCATCTCGTAGAGCTTGAGCCGAAGGTAGGACTGGACCAGCCGGCGCGTCCGCCGCGCGTAGAGCGAGCTCGGTGCGAGCAGCGCGCGCTCCGGCGCCGGCGGGGCGGGGTGGTTCGATCGTCGCCGGGGCGCCGGCGCCGCGGCGGGGGCCCGGGGACGCGGCCGAGCCGAAGGGGCGGGCGACCGGGCCGCGCGCAGCTCGGCGGCCGCTGCCGGCAACCCGGGGTTGCCGCCGGGGGTCGCCAGGGCGGGAAGGGTCGAACAGACGAGCACCAGCGAGGCGCCCGCGAATCGTACGTGTCTCACGCCCTTCGTTCACGCGGCGCATCCCATCCGTCAAGGACCCGACTTGTCTTCCGATACTTTCGTCGTTCCGGCCCCGCCGAGCGACCCATACCTTCGCATCGTCCCGCTCGGCGGCTGCGGCGAGATCGGCCGCAACATGACGATCGTCGAGACCAACGACGACCTCGTCGTCGTCGACTGCGGCCTCATGTTCCCCGACGAAGAGATGTTCGGGGTCGACATCGTCATCAACGACTTCACGTACCTGCGCGAGCGGCGCGAGAAGTTTCGCGCGCTGCTCGTCACGCACGGGCACGAAGATCACATCGGCGGGATCCCGTACCTGCTGCGCGAGTTCCCGCAGATCCCGGTCGTCGGCTCGCCGCTCTCGCTCGCGCTGATTCGCGCGAAGCTCAAGGAGCACAAGCCCGGCGAGTGGGAGGCGCGCGAGGTCGAGCCGGGGGACCGCGTCCGGTACGGCGGGATCGAAGCGCAGTTCGTCCACATCAACCACTCGCTCGCGGGCGCATGCTCGATCGCGCTGCGCACGCCGCTCGGCACGGTGTTCCACACGGGCGATTTCAAGTTCGACCAGACGCCGATCGACGGCGATCCGGCGGATTTCGCCTCGATCGCGAAGATCGGTGACGAAGGCGTGCTGGTGATGCTCTCCGACTCGACGAACGCGGAGCGCCCCGGGCACACCCTCTCGGAGCGCACCGTCGGAGAGGCGTTCACCAACATCTTCTCGCGGGCGAAAGGGCGGCTCATCGTCACGTCGTTCGCCTCGAACGTGCCGCGCATCCAGCAAGTCGTCGATCAGTCGCAGCGCCACGGCCGCAAAGTCGCCTTCCTCGGCCGATCGCTGCAGAACGTCGTGCAGTTCGCGCGGCAGCTCGGCTACCTCGACATCCCCGAAGGGATCGTCATCCGGATCGAGGACGTCGACGAGCACCCGCCGGAGCGCGTGTGCGTGATGACGACCGGCTCGCAGGGCGAGCCGATGTCGGCGCTCACGAGGCTCTCGGTGCGCGATCACAAGCTGCTCAAGATCGTCCCGGGCGACACGGTCGTGATCTCGGCGACGCCGATCCCCGGCAACGAGAAAGCCGTCTCGCGCACGATCAACAACCTGTACCGCCTGGGCGCGAACGTCGTGCACGGCAGCAGCGGAAACGCGCACGTCTCCGGACACGCTTCGCAAGAAGAGCTGCTGCTGATGCTCAACCTCGTGCGCCCGAAGTACTTCGTCCCCGTGCACGGCGAGTACCGGATGCTCGTCACGCACGGCCGCCTCGCGCAGCGTACCGGCGTCCCCGGCGACAACGTCTTCATCGCGGAGAACGGCGACGTCCTCGAGTTCACCGCCGACAACGCCGAGAAGATCGGACGGACCTACGGCGGCAACGTGATGGTCGACGGCTCGGGCGTCGGCGACATCGGCGAGGCGGTGCTGCGCGACCGCAAGCACCTCGCCGGCGACGGCATCATGATGGTGGTCGTGACGGTTGACGCTGAAGAGGCGCGCGTCGTCGCGGGGCCCGACGTGATCTCGCGCGGCGTCTTCTATCTGCCCGAATCGGGCGACGTGCTCGACGAGCTGAAGGAACGCCTCACGCGCATCCTCGAGGACTGCAGCGCGGAAGGCATCCGCGACATCGGCAACGTGAAGGAGCACATTCGCTCCGGCCTCGCCAAAGCGGTCTTCGAAAAGTCCCGTCGCCGGCCGATCGTGATCCCGGTAGTCATGGAAGTCTAGCGACGGGGGCGCGCTCCGCGCCCGGCGCCCGCGCTCACCGTGTCGCGGCGCGAATCACGTGGCCGCCTCGGTCGGGAGCCGCGCCGCCCGCGCTCCCCGAGACGTAGCGCGCCACGAGGTCCCGCGGCGTGAGGTCGTCGACGTTCGTCAGGCCGAGCCGTCGCAGCCCCTCGTGGAGAGCGGCGGGCTCGAACGTCGCGATCCACGGTTCTCCGAGCGAGGCGACGGCTTCCGCGCGCGCGGCGCGCGCGGCGCGAAGGCCGTCCGGCATGGCGTCGGGCGGTTCGCCGTAGTCGAACGCGATCTCGGCGCCGCCCGGAAGCTCGGCGACGAACCGGAGGGTGGACCACACCGCGGCTTCGGTCAAGTACGGGACGACGCCGAGCCAGGTGAAGAAGGCGGGTGCGCGCGCATCGAAGCCGGCGTCGCGCAGACTCGCGGCGAGCGTCTGGTGCTCGAAGTCGATCGGGGCGTACGTGAGCGTGCGCGGCTCGGCGATGCCCGTCCGTGCGAGGTGCGCGCGCTTCCACGCCTGCGTCGCGGGATGATCGACCTCGAAGAGGCGCACGCGATCGCGGAACGGAGCGCGGTACGCGAGCGTGTCGAGCCCGGCGCCGAGGATGACGACTTGGCCGACCCCGGCGGCGACGGCGGCCGCGAGCGCATCCTCGGCGAAGCGCGTCCGCGCCGCGATGAAGAACCGCATCCGGCGGCGTTCGGGATGCGCGCGCGCCTCGTCGGCGACCGACTGCGGATCGCGCGCGAGAATGCGAACCGCGAGCGGATCGGCGAAGACCCGTCCGCCTTCGAGCAGCTGATGTGCGGCGCGATGCGTCGCCGCCGCGAGCGCCGTCCGGCTCGGCCTGCCGTCTCGCATCCTCGTGTTCATCTCCGCTCCCTTCCGGCCGTGTTTGCCGGCGCGCGCCCGTCGCCTCTTGCGCCGCAGCGCGCGCGTGTGAAAGACTCGCGTGGGATGTCGCTGCACGAGATCGTCCTGCCGGAGACGGAGCCGGAGACGGAATGGGTTCGCGGCCGCGCTTTGCAAAAAGTGAGCCCGCGCTATCGTCACGGGCGGGCGCAGACGCGGTTCGCGATCGCGCTGACCGCGTGGGCCGATGCCGGCGCACGGGGCCGCGTCGCGACCGAGTGGCGGTTTCGCATCGCGCCGCCCGGCGAGATCGTTCGGCCGCTCGTCCCCGACGTGGCTTTTCTCTCGTACGACGGGCTGCCGCGTGACGCCGGCGGCGACGACGTCGAGATGCCTCTCGGTGCGCCGACCGTCGCCGTCGAGATTCGCTCCCGCGGCGATCGGCCCGCCGACGTCGCCGACAAGATACGGACGTATCTGCGCGCCGGGACGCGTGCCGTCGTGGTGGTGGACCCGTATGCCGAGACGGTTCGCGTGCACGAACGTTCGGGGACGCGGCTGCTGCATCGAGGCGACGAGCTGCAAACGAATGCGCTGCCGGAATTCGCGCTCGATCTGACCACGTTCTTCGACGACGTCGCGCGCTGAGCGGCATCGCGGGCGCGGTCGCCGCAATCGGCGGGCGACCGCGACGATCGGCACGGCGCACGGGAGCCGGCCGCCACGGCGTCGCAGGGATTGCCGGCCGGCGCGTTCGCGTGAAGGACGGGCGTGAGATGTCAATGCACGAGATCGTTCTTCCAACGACCATGCCGCAGAGCGAGTGGGTGCGCGGGCGCCCGGTGCAAAAAGTGAGCGGCACCTACGAGCACGCCGCGCTGCAGTCCGAGCTCGCGCTGCTCCTGCGCCCCTGGGCGCGCGAGGGACGCGGCCGCGCCGCGGTCGAGTGGCGCTTTCGCGTCGTTCCGCCCGGCGAGATCGTTCGGCCGCTGGTCCCGGACCTCGCCTACCGTTCCTACGAGGCGCTCGCGGCCGACGCGCCGCCGCAGGCGGTCGCGGTCCCGCTCGGCGCGCCGACCGTCGCGTTCGAGGTGCTCGCGCCGCACGAGCTGCGCTCGGACGTCGACGACAAGATTCGCACGTACCTGCGCGCGGGGAGCGAGGCGGTCGTCGTCGTCGACCCGGCGACGGCGACGATCGCGGTCCACGACGCGGGCGGGACGCGCATCTGGTACGAGGGCGAGACGCTCGTCCACGACGCGCTGCCCGGCCTCGCGATCGACGTCGGCGGGCTGTTCGCGCGTGCGCGGCGATGACGTGCACGCCGCGCGCCCGGGACGTCAGCGCCGCGCGGCGAGCAGCGCGGCGACGGCATGCTCGAGATCCGTCAGACTGGCGCAGACGCGCGCGACGTCGCAGTGCGGAAGATACCGCAGCATCTCGGAGTCGCCGGTGCCCCAGCTCGAACGATGCTCGGGGTTCAGCCAGATGAGCCGGCCGGCGCGCGCGCGGATCAGCTCGAGCAGGTCGACGCGCGGATCGCCGAAGTTGCTGCGCGCGTCGCCGAGAACGAGGATCGCGGTCCGCCGGTCGAGCTGGCCGAGCCAGCCGCGCGTGAAGTCGGCGAGCGAGCCGCCGTAGTCCGACGAGCCGAAGCCGGCCTCGCGCAGCACGCGCGGGATCGCCTCTTCGATCGTCTGCGACTCGAAGATGTCGCTGACCTCGAAGAGCCGCCCGGTGAACGCGAACGAGCGGATCCCGTCGAGCGCTTCGGTGAGCCCGTACACGACCAGCAGCAGGAACTCGGCGACCGCCGCCACCGAGCCGCTCACGTCGCACAGGACGAAGAGACGCGGCTTGCGCAGCTTCCGGCGCTTCCACGCCGGCGCGAACGGCACGCCGCCGTACGCGGTCGCGCGGCGGATCGTCTTGCGGACGTCGAGCAGGCCGCGGCGGCGGCGCTTGCGCACGCGTCCGAAGCGCAGGGCGAGCCGGCGCGCGATCGCGCGCGCGAGGACGCGCATCCGCGCGACGTCGGCCCGGTCGACGCCGCGCAGGGGCGTCGCGGCGAGCGTCTCGTCCCGGCGCCGTCGGTTCGCCGGTTCGGCGAGCGCGAGCCGCCGGTCGACGCGTTCCCGCACCCGCTCGCGCAGATCGGCGCGTGCGCGTTCCAGCCGCGCCGCCCGTTCGCCGGCGCGCTCGTCGCCCCGCGCGGCGCACGCCTGCTGCTCGGCGATCTCGCGCAGGAGCGCATCTTCGCCGAGGCGCTCGAGCATGCGCTGCACCGTCATGTTGCGCTGCGTCGGATACCGGATCGCGTCGATGCGGACGTCGCGCGCGGCGAGCTCGATCGCCGTTTCCAAGCCGCCGGCGTCGCCGCGCTCGAGCATGTCCGCAAGCGACGCATCGGGCGTCCCCGGCCCGCCGCCTGCGCCTGCCGGCGCCTCTCTGCCGCCGCCTCCGGCCCGCGAGGCGTCGGTTCGGCCGCCGTCGCCGGTCGGCGACGACGCGTCGCGTCGGCCGTCCGCGCCGGGGGATGCTTCGCGTCCGCTTGCGCCACCGCCGTCGGCCGGATCGCCGTTCGCAGCCGAGGCGTTGCCGCGACGCGACGGTGGGGCGAAATACCGGTCGAAGCACTCGCCGAACAACGCCTTCTCCTCGGCGGTCTTCGCGAGAACCAGCCCGAGCGCGTCGCGCACCAGCGCGCGATCGTCGTAGCCGACGAGCTCGAGCGCACGCATCGCTTCGAGGCTTTCCGCGACCGAGACGCGCACGCCGGCGTCGCGCAGCGCGGCGACGAAGCCGACGATCGGCGTCACCCGCGGCTCATCCGCCGGCGCTCGCGCGCGCCTTGGCGATCAGCGTTCCGCTCTGGAAGGTCACGGCGACGAGGTCGTCCTCGTACTTCAAGAGCACGTTCAGCGTCTCGCGGACGACGTCGCCGCCGAGCTCGCTCGCGTGCAGCAGGACGAGCGCGCGCGCCCAGTCGATCGTTTCGCCGATCGAGGGCGGCTTGCGCAGCTCGAGCGCGCGCAGCTGCTGGACGAACGAGACCACTTGCCGGCGCAACCGGGCGTCGATCCCGGGGACGCGGGTTGCGACGATCCGCTCTTCGCGCGCGGCGTCGGGGAAGTCGAGCGCCAGGTGGAGGCAGCGGCGCTTCAGCGCGTCGCCGAGCTCGCGGGTGGCGTTCGAGGTCAGCACGACGAGCGGCGGCACGAGCGCGCGAACCGTGCCGATCTCCGGGATGGTCACCTGGAAATCGGAGAGCACCTCGAGCAGGAAGGCCTCGAACTCTTCGTCCGACTTGTCGATCTCGTCGATGAGCAGCACCGCACCGCCGGGCTGACGGAGCGCGCGCAGCAGCGGCCGTTCGTCGACGAACTGCTCGGAGAAGAAGACGTCGCCGAAGCCGCGCAGCCGCTCCATCGCCTCGTCGAGCGCGCCCGTGCCTTCGAAGAGCGAGGCGAACGTGTCTTTGAGGATCTGCGTGTACAGCAGCTGCTTGCCGTACTTCCATTCGTACAGCGCTTTCGATTCGTCGAGACCTTCGTAGCACTGCAGCCGGATCAGCGGAAGCCCGAAGGACGCCGCGGACGCCTTCGCGAGCTCGGTCTTCCCGACGCCGGCGGGACCTTCGACGAGGATCGGCTTGCGCAGCTCGCGTGCGAGGTGGACGGCGACCGCGATGCGGCGCGTGGGAAGATAGCCGGCCTCGGCGAGCCCGGCTGCGATCGCATCGACCGCGCCCGCGGCCGGCGTCTCCGCGTCCATGCGATTGCCATCGGTTCGCCGGAGCGCGTCTCCTGCCGTCGCCCGCGCGATTTCGCCCCCGCTCACGACATCGCCGCGCCGGTCCGCTCAGCGCGGCGCGTTGAACCCGCCGCTGACGTAGCCGCCGAGGTCCAAGGTCACATACCGATACCCGGCCGCGCGCACGCCTTCCACGATGCGCGCCCGCCGCACGGGGTCCGCCGCCGCCGCGATCTCGTCGGGCGGCACCTCGATCCGCGCGATCTCGCCGTGATGACGCACGCGGCACGCGCGCAGTCCGGCGTCGTGCACCGCCTGTTCGGCGCGATCCACTTGCCGGAGGAGCTCGAGCGTGATCGGCGTTCCGTACGGGAAGCGCGACGAGAGGCACGCCAGGGCGGGCTTGTCCCACACCGCGAGGCCGAGCGCGTGCGCGAGGGTCCGCACGTCGTGCTTCCGCATCCCCGCTTCGTAGAGCGGGCTCCGCACGCCGTGCTCGCGCGCGGCCGCGCGTCCCGGCCGCCAGTCGCCCTCGTCGTCGCGGTTGTAGCCGTCGACGACGTACGCAATCCCGCGCTCGTGCGCGATCTCCGCGAGCCGCCCGTACAGCTCGGTCTTGCAGTAGTAGCAGCGATTCTGCGGGTTCGCGGCATACGCGGGATCGTGCACCTCGCGCGTCTCGACGACTTCGTGGCGCGCCTCGACGCCGTGCGCGAAGGCGAGCGCGCCTTCGTACTCGCGCTCCGCGAGCGACTCGCTGCGCGCCGTGATCCCGATCGCGCTCTCGCCCAATTCCTGCGAGGCGACGTGGAGCACCAGCGCGGAGTCGACGCCGCCCGAGAACGCCACGATGCAGCTTCCCAGCTCGCGGAAGATGGCGCGAAGCCGCGCCTCTTTGGCCTCCAGGGATCCCGCGGCGACGTCCGTCACCGCGTCTCCTCGTCGGCGATTCGCCGTTCCACCACGCGCACGACGTCGGCCAGCGGAAGCTCGCGTTCGCGCGCGATCCGCAGCAGATCGTCGTACTCGGCGCGCGTCCGGGTCGCGCCGTTCGTTCCGGCGCGCTTGACGCGGACCGGTCCGTACGGCGTGGCGACGGTTTCGCTCCGCCGAGGCAGCATCACGCGCCGCTCGCGGCGGATCCGCACGCCGATCGTCGTGGTCTCGCTCAGCATCGTGCGCGCGACGGCGTCTTCGTCGGCCGGCGCGGCGAGCGCCGAGAGCGTGATCGCGGGACGGCCTTTCTTCATCGTGATCGGCGCGAGCCAGACGTCGCGCGCGCCGGCGGCGAACAGCCGCTCCACCGCGAGCTCGTAATGCTGCGGCGACATGTCGTCGATGTTCGCCTCCACGATGCACACTTCGTCGAGCTCGAACGCGGGCGGCGACGCGGCGTCATCGACGGCGACGGCGGTCGCGGCCGTTCCGATCGTGATGCGCGTGACGTTCGGGATCGCGAAATCGCTTCGCCCGGCGCCGTAGCCGATGCGCTCGGCGACCATGTCGGGGCGGCCGCCCGGGGTCGCGAGCGTCGTCAGAATCGCCGCGGCGGTCGTCGTCACCAGCTCGCCGTCGACGTCGACCGCGCGCGTGGGCCAGCCGCGCAGCAGCTCGGCCGTCGCCGGCGGCGGATTCGGATAGCGGCCGTGCTGCATCTGGATCGAGCCGTGCCCGACCGGAAACGGCGAGCAACGCAGCTCCTCCACGGCGAGCAGGTCTAGCGCCACGCAGAACGCCGCGACGTCGAGGATCGCGTCGAGCTGCCCGATCTCGTGGAAGCGAATCGCCTCGACGGTCGTCCCGTGCACGCGCGCCTCCGCTTCCGCCAGCCGCGTATACACCGCCGCCGCGCGCTCCCGCTGCACCGGCGTCAGCGCGCTGCGTCCGATGATGTCGAGCACGTCGGCGAGCCGGCGGTGCCCCTGTTCGGCGGCGCCGGCATTCCGGTGCTCGGCGTCATGCTCATGGGCGTGCGCATGCGCGTGCTCGTCATCGTATTCGTATTCACGCTCATGCGCGTGGCCCGATTCGTGCTCGTGGGCCTTCCGCCGCTCGTGGTCGTGTTCGTGCTCGTGCGGGTGCGCCTCGTCGCCGTCCTCGCCGGGGACGACGAGCCCGGCGTACGTCGCCGCGATCCCGCGCTTCACGACGCGCTTCGGGGCGAAGGTCCAGCCGTCGGCGACCACCGTGCGGAGCGCGCGCTCCAGCGCCTCGTGGTCGACGCCCACGTCGAGGCAGGCCGCCAGCAGCATGTCGCCGGCGGCGCCGCCGATCATCTCGACGTATGCGACGCGCATCTACCTCGACGACACGATCTTGTGGGCGAGGGCTGCGGCGCCGAAGCCGTTGTCGATGTTCACCACGCCGATGCCGGGCGCGCAGGCGGTGAGCATCCCGAGCAGGGCGGCGAGCCCGCCGAACGCGGCGCCGTACCCGACGCTCGTCGGCACGGCGACCACCGGCGCGCGGATCAGCCCGGCGACGACGCTCGGCAGCGCGCCCTCCATCCCGGCGACGACGATCGCGCACCCGCACGCCGCGATTTCGTCGAGCGCTTCGAACAGCCGGTGGATCCCCGCGACGCCGACGTCGGTCGCGCGGACGACGTCGTTGCCGAACGCGTCGGCGACGAAGGCCGCCTCCGCCGCGACCGGCAGGTCCGACGTCCCCGCGCAGACGACGGCGATGCGTGCCCCCGTGCGCCGCAGCGCGCCGAGCCGCAGCGCGCCCGAGAGCGGTTCGAGCGCCGCGTCGGGATACGCGGCGGCGATCGCCGCCCGCTGCTCTTGCGGGATGCGCGTGGCGAGCGCGAAGCCGGCGCGCGCGTGGAGCGCGCCGATCAGTGCGACGTTCTGCTCGAGCGTCTTCTCCGCGGCGTAGACGACCTCCGGGACGCCGGTACGCCCGTGGCGCTCGTGATCGAGCCGCGCCGGCTCGGTACGTTCCATGAGGAGTTCGTACCCCGCCGTCGGAACCGTGCGGTGCTATGGCCGACCGCCGCTCGTTCCTCGGCGCCGTCTCCGGCGTCGCCGCTTCCGTGCTGCTCGCGTCGCCCGCCGACGCCCAGGCGCCGCCGCCGGTGGCGCCGCCCGCATCCCCGCATCCGTCCGCGAGCCCGGCCGCGAAGCCGGCGTCCGCGTACGCCGTCGCGGCAGCGGCGGCGATGCGGCGCTTCGACGCCCGCCTGAGCGACGCCGATCTCGACGCGATCGCGCACGGCATCGACGACGACCTGCACGAGGGCGCGCGGCTGAATCCGCATCGCGCGACGGCGCTGAAGAACGCCGACGAGCCGGTGCTGCGTTTCTCGGTGGAACGGCGCGGATGACGCACGACGGCGTCGCGTTCGCCGACGCGGTCGAGCTGCAGCGGCTCTTGACCGCGAAGACGATCTCGTCGCTCGAGCTCACGGGCCTGTACCTGCAGCGGCTCGAGACGTACGGCCCGGTCTACAACGGCGTCGTGACGATCCTGCACGAACGCGCCCGGCGTGAGGCGCGTCGCGCCGACGCCGAGCGCGCGCGCGGACGCGTGCGCGGCCCGCTGCACGGGATCCCGTACGGCGTGAAAGATCTGCTCGCCACGCCGGACGCGCCCACGACGTGGGGCGCGCAGCCGTACCGGCGGCAGCGCTTCGATTTCGACGCGACGGTGGTGAAGAAGCTCAGTGCGGCCGGCGCCGTGCTGCTCGCGAAGCTCGCGATGGTCGAGCTGGCCGGCGGGTTCGGCTACAACGACGCCGACGCGTCGTTCACCGGGCCGGGACGGACGCCGTGGAACTGGCGGTTTTGGAGCGGCGGCTCGTCGAGCGGCTCGGGGATCGCGGCGAGCGCCGGGCTCGCGGGCTTCGCGATCGGCTCGGAGACCTCGGGCTCGATCTTGTTTCCGTCGACGGCGTGCGGGGTGACCGGCCTGCGCCCGACGTACGGTCGCGTCTCGCGGCACGGCGCGATGGCGCTGTGCTGGTCGCTCGACAAGCTCGGCCCGCTCACCCGCAGCGCGCGCGACGCCGATCTGGTGCTGCGCGCGATCGCCGGGGCCGATCCGCTCGACCCGACGTCGGTCGATGCGCCGCTGAGCGCGCCCCGCCGCCGGCTGCGCGTCGCCGTGCTGAAGGATGCGGCGAAGGGCGCGATGCCGGAGGTCGCCGCGAACTTCCGCGCGTCGCTGAAAGTGATCGGCACGTTCGCCGACGTCGCGGGCGAGGTCGCGCTGCCGAAGGGCCCGTGGGGTCCGGTCGTCGGCACGATCGTGAACGCGGAGGGCGCCGCGGCGTTCCGCGACCTCATCGAGTCGGGGCGCTCGCGCGAGCTGCGCAACGCCGACGACAAGCTCGGCGGCTACGTCGCGTACGCTACTCCCGCCGTCGACTACATCGACGCGCTGCGGCAGCGCGCGAAGCTCAACGCCGCGCTCGAGCGCGCGATGGACGCCTACGACGCGATCGTCTCGCCGACGCTCTCGACGGTGACCTTTCCGGTCGGCGTGCCCTTCGACAAGGCCTATCCGAAGTATCCCGGCGGACCGTCGCTCATCTCGCCCGGAAATCTGGCGGGTCTGCCGGCGCTCGCGCTTCCGAACGGGTTCGGCCCGAACGGCCTGCCGACGTCGTTCTCATTCCTCGGCCGCGCCTGGGGGGAAGCGACGCTCGTCGCGCTGGCGACGCGTTACCAGCGCGAAACCAACTTCCACCGCGAGCGGCCACGGCTCCTCACGCACGCTCCCGAGTGAGCGCGGCGCGCGCCGCGGACGCGAGCGAGAGCGCGACGATGCCGAGCAGGACGCCGCCGAGCAGGTCGGTCGGGTAGTGCGCGCCGAGCGCGAGCCGCGACCAGATCACGCCGCATCCCCACAGTGCGAGCAGCGGTGCGACGACGACGCGCACCGCGTTCGGCAGCGGGCTGTTCCACACGAAGTACGCCCACAGCCAGTAGACGATCGTCGCGAACATCGCGTGCCCGCTCGAGTACGACCACGACGACTCGTGGACCACGTACCAGTACTCGGGGCGCGGGCGCCGGAAGACGTCCTTGAGCACGTTGCTGACCTGCCAGAAGACGACCGTCGTGACGATCGCGGTCACGATGCGCTCGCGCCATACGCCGTGGACGGCGAAGGCGATCGCGGCGCCGATGACGCCGAACGAGACGAGCACCGGCCACAGGCACGAGTATGTGAAGATCCACGCGACCCCGAGCGCGTGGCCCGCGAGCGGCCGCGCCGCGGCGTCGAGCGCACCGGGCGGCGCGTGCGAGACGGCCGCGCCGAGGGCGACGTACACGACCGCAGCGCCGAGCGCGATCTCGAGCCGCCGGCGCACGCCGGGGCGTGCGAGCGCGGGCGCGCTCGCCGTCACCGCGGCCGGCTCACGACGCGAAGAGATCCTGCTGCGCCGGCTTCCCGATCCGCTCGGCGATCCGCTCGAGGTCGGCCGGCGACTCGATGACGACCGCGCGGGGCTTCGTCCCCTCGTTGGGGCCGACGATCCCGAACTCTTCGAGCTGCTTCATGATGCGCATCGCGCGCGGGTGGCCGATCGAGAAGAGCCGCTGCAGCTCGGCGATCGAGCCGACGTTCTGATCGCCGCGCACGACGCGCGCGTCGAGCAGCGCCTTGGCGACGTCGTACCAGAGCGGGTCCACCTTGCGCTCTCCGCCGTTTCCGCGCTCGTCGTCCTCGCGGATCGGGGTGATCTCCATCGCGCGCGAGCCGTCGGCCTTCGCCTGCGCGCGCCAGAAGTCGACGAGCCGCTCGATCTCCGCCCCGGTCACGAGCGCGCCCTGGGCGCGCACCGGCTTCGGCGCGTCGATCGGGAGGTACAGCATGTCGCCGCGGCCCAGCAGCCGCTCCGCGCCGCCCATGTCGAGGATCGTGCGCGAGTCGACCTGCGAGCTGACCGCGAAGGCGATCCGTGAGGGGATGTTCGCTTTGATGAGTCCGGTGATGACGTCGACCGAGGGCCGCTGCGTCGCGACGACGAGATGGATCCCGGTCGCGCGCGCGAGCTGCGCGAGCCGCATGATCAGCATCTCGACCTTCGCCGGCGCGATCAGCATCAGATCGGCGAGCTCGTCGATGACGACCACGATGTACGGCAGCCGCTCCGCCGGGAACTTCGCGTTGTACTCCTCGATCTTGCGCACGCCCGCCTTGGCGAACTTCTCGTAGCGCTGGTCCATCTCGCGCGTGATCATCGCCAGCGCGCCCGCGGCGAGCGACGGATCGGTGATGACCTCGTTCTTGAGGTGCGGGATCCCGTTGTAGATGGTCAGCTCGACGCGCTTCGGGTCGATCATCAGCAGCTCGAGCTCGTCGGGCGTCGCGGTCACCAGCAGCGAGGCGATGATGCAGTTGAGGCACACCGACTTCCCGGCGCCGGTCGCGCCGGCGACGAGCAGGTGCGGCATCTTGCCGAGGTCGCCGTAGACGGGGCGGCCGGTGATGTCCTTGCCGAGCGCCATCTGCAGCGGCGAGCCGCCGCGCGGGATGTGTTCGAGGATCTCGCGGATCGCGACGACGGAGACGGTCGTGTTCGGCACCTCGATGCCGACCGCCGACTTCCCGGGGATCGGCGCCTCGATGCGCACCGAGGTCGCGGCGAGCGCGAGCGCGAGGTCGTCGGCGAGCGCGGAGATGCGGCTGATCTTCACGCCGCGGTCGGGGCGCAGCTCGTAGCGGGTGATCGACGGGCCGCGGACGCTGCGGATCACTTTCGCGCCGACCCCGAACGACGCGAGCGTGTCCTCGAGGATGTGCTCGCGGGTAGCGTCGTCGGCGCTCTGCGCCTGCGGCGCGTCGAAGATGGCCGCGACGTCGGGCAGCGAATACGCGGGCCGCGCCGGCGCGGGCTCGTAGTCGCCGCTCACGGCGGCGTCCGACACGCCGGACTCCACGTCGTCGACGTCGTCCTCGTCGGGTTCCCCGGCGAGGCCGTCGCCGCCGGGCTCGTCGTCTTCGAACGCTTCGTCGTCCTCGAGCTCGCCGTCGTCTTCGAATTCCTCGTCGTCTTCGAGCTCGTCGTCGTCTTCGAAGTCGTCGTCGTCGACGTCGTCGTCCTCGAGCTCGTCGCCCACGTCCTCGGCGTCGAGCTCGTCGCCGTCGTCGACGTCTTCGTCGTCCGCCTCGTCGTCGAGCGCTTCGTCGTAGAAGCGGACCGGTTCGGAGACGACCGTGTGCGACGGAACCGGGATCTCGGGCGCGGCGGCGGCCGATGCGGCCGCGGCGGCCGGGCGCGGCGCGCGCGGGAGCAGCGCGGGAAGATGAAACGCTTCGCGCAGCGAGGCCGGCCCCGCGGGCGCGGGCGCGTTCTTCGCCGCCGCGGCGGGCGGCTGCGGCGGACGCAGCGCCGCCAACCGCGTCACCACCCAGCCGATGACCTTCTTCAACGAGACGCCGGTGATGGCGACGGTCACGGCGAGCACCGCGACGACGAGGATCACCCATACGCCCGCGTCGCCGACGAGCGCGCGGAGGAGCCGGTCGAGCCCGCCGCCGAGCGCGCCGCCGTCGCGGCCCGCGGCGGCGAGCGCGACGTCGATCGCCACGAAATATGCGCACGCCGCGCCGCCGAGCGTCGCCATCATCCGCGGGACGTTGATCTCGAGGAAGACGATCGCCGCGAGCAGCGCGATCAGCACGACGAAGAGGCCGGCGCCGATCCCGAACGCGGCGTGCGTCGCGCCGGCGATCGCCGCGCCGGCGAGCCCCGTGCGCGCGGGCGGTGCGACCAGCGCGATCGCGAGGAGCAGGGCGAACCCGAGCGCCAGAAGACCGGCGATCTCGAGGTTCCAGCGCGTCCTTGCGCCGGCTTTACGTCGCACGCGAGCCATCGCACGCGTGTTCGGCGCAGGCGGCGCCGCCTACTTCGCGAACCGCGGTGTCCCGTGCCGAACCCCACCATCGTCGTCCTCGAAGGAGATCAGACCGGACAGGAGCTGCTGGTCGAAGCGTTGCGCGTGCTGGCCCCGGACGTCGTCGGGTTCGGACTGGATTTCGAGCGCTACGACCTCTCGCTCGAGAAGCGCCGCGCGACGAACAACGGGGTCGTGTTCGAGGCGGCCGAGGCGATGAAGCGCACGAAGCTCGGCCTGAAGGCCGCCACGATCACCCCGGAGACGAAGGGCGACGTCGGGTCGCCGAATGCGATCCTCCGGCGCGCGATCGACGGGAAGGTCATCGTCCGCACGGGCCGCCGGATCCCCGGCGTTCGTCCCGTCGCGGGGATCCACGCGCCGATCTCGGTCGTGCGCATGGCCGTCGGCGACGCCTACGGGGCGAAGGAGTGGCGCGAGGGCGAGGGCGGCGAGGAGGTCGCCTACCGGACGGAGCGGATCGAACGGTCCGTCTGCCGAGTGGTCGCCGAGTACGCGTTCTTCCACGCCCGGCGGGCCGGTGCGAAAGTCTTCGGCGGCCCCAAGTACACCGTCAGCCCCGTCTACGAGGGGATGCTTAAGGAAGAGATGGACGCGGCGGCGGCGCGTTATCCCGACGTCGCCTACGAGCCGCAGCTCATCGACGCGACGTACGCGCTGCTCATCTCGACCGCCGGGGATGCGCTGGTCATCCCGTCCCTGAACCGCGACGGCGACTGCCTGTCGGACCTGGTCATGCAGCTCTTCGGCTCGATCGCTGGCGCGGAGTCGACCCTGATGTCGTTCACGGCCGAGGGGGAGCCGGACGTCGTGATGACCGAGGCGCCCCACGGGACGGCGCCCCGGCTGTTCGGAAAGAACGTCGCCAACCCGATGGCGATGATCCTCGCCTGCGCGGCGCTGCTCAGCTTCGTCGAGGACCGCCGCGCCGCGAGCGCGTCCCGGGCGATCTACGAGTCGGTCCTGGAGACGGTCCGCGAAGGGCTGGCGACCAGCGACCTCGGCGGCCATGCCTCGACGACCGAGTTCACCGACGGCGTGATCGCCAAGGTCAAGACGAAGCTCGACGTCTGGGCGTCGCTCTAGCGCCCCGGACGGCGTCCTGCGGGGGCCTGTACGGTATCGCTCTGTCGAGGACCAAAGTCCCCGGCTGGGCCCCCGCTGTGAAAGGTATTGGAAAGCCTTAGGACCGATTTAAGGCCGACGCCCGTCCAACCGGTCGGGCGGCTTTCCCCCTTATCCCTACAAAGGCTAAGCGTGATACAGCATATCGTACACGTCATGGGCCGATCCGTGCGCGGCATCATAGGAATGGCGCTCGCGATCGGACTCATGACGTCGCTCGCGATGCCGGCGCTCGCCGACACGACGACGGGGCAGATCTCGGGCACGGTGACCGGAACGAACGGTCAGCCCATCGCCAACGTCAACGTGGCGGCAACCGCGCCGTCGGGCCGGTACACGACCAAAACCGACGCCAAAGGGTTCTACGTGTTCCCCGGCGTCGCGCCCGACACGTATTCGATCTCGTTCTCGATCTCGGGCTACGGCACCGGGACGGTGAACGGGGTCACGGTCAGCCCGACGGTCACCTCGACCGTCAACGAAACGCTGACCCAACAGCTGCAGAACATCGGCCACATCACCACGCGGGCAAGCGGGGTCCCCGCGTTCCAGCCGCAGCAGCCCGTCGACACGTACAGCGTCGACTCGACGCAGATCCAGACGCTCATGGGCAAGTCGCACGCGGTCAGCGAGACCGAGCTCATGATCTCGCTGCCGGGCGCGACGCTCGACAGCAGCGGATATCCGGTTCTCCGCGGCGGCCGCGAGAACGACGAAGGGTTCCAGTTCGAAGGCATCGACTACACCGACGCCTTCACCCACCAGTTCGTCAACTCGCTGGCGCTGAACGGCGTCCAGAACTTCCAGCTCAGCCCGGGTGCGGGTGACGCTTCGGTCGGCAACGTCGGCACGGGGCAGATCAACGCGACGGTGAAGCGCGGGACGTATCCCGCGTTCGGCGACCTCGAGTTCGACCTCCGCGGTCCGGTCTTCGATCACCAAATCTCCGGTGAGTACGGCTTCGCGAACCCGCGCGGCACGTTCTCGAACTACCTCTCCGACACGTCGGACAACTACGGCGGTCAGTGCGGTTCGTTCGGAACCTCGGCGGACCTCGTGAGCTGCCAGCTCCTCAACACGCTCTCGACCGACCGCGACGTCATCGAGAACGCGGTGTTCAAGTTCGGGAAGAACAACAACCAGTCGCTCCAGCTGTTCTACCAGAACCAGATCAACGAGTTCTACTACAACGCGCAGTTCCAGACGCCGGGGCAGCTGCAGTACCGCATCGCCGAGCCCGACTATCTGCTGGAGTACGCGTCCGAGCTCGGTCTCCCGGTCTCGACGATCGAGCAGATCACCCCGCTCGAGTACCACCAAAGCTCCCTGTTCCAGACGATCGGTCGTCCGGCGATGACCTACAACCAGCCGAACGACACGCTCAAGGTCCAGTACAGCAACACGCTCAACTCGAACACGTTCTTCACGGTGAAGGCCTACAAGGTCAACGCCGTGATCAACTTCGACTTCCCGTACGACGCGTCGATCTGCGAAGGTCTCGGCTACAGCTGCGACACGTATTCGCTGCAGGGCGGCCAGCGCACCGGGCTCGCGCTCGACACGACGGTCCAGGCGGGTCCGAAGCACCTCATCGGCTTCGGCGCGAAGTACGAGTTCGTCCATCCCATCGACACCTGGCAGAGCGCGACGCTCGGCATGGAAGTCCCCTACTTCGGCGGCAATCAGGCGCTCTGGTACGATTTCATCTCGGGATCCAGCGGTCTGTGCGGCACCCCGGCGGACTACGGTCCGTTCAACTGCTACCTGGCCAGCTATCTGGGCACCAACGCGACGCCGCGGCTCCCGGATTACAACCAGTCGCCGGTCGTCAACCGTCACGACATCGGCGCGTACATTCAAGACCAGTTCCAGGCGACCGACAAGCTGAAGATCACCGCCGGTCTGCGCCTGGACAACTCGTCGTTCGACTATCCGACCGACGTGCACGCGGGCGCGTACATGGTTCCGGGCGGGTACTCCTCGGCGTACTTCCTGCCGAGCCAGACGGGATACTACACGAGCGGAACGTACGCGACCGCCTGCCCCGGATCCGGACTGGGTCCGGCCGGCTCGGCGTGCCCGAACCCGGCCGCCGACGTGTACTCCCCGACGCTCGAGCAGTATCGTACGTCGAGCACGATCCAGCCGCGCTTCGGCTTCGCGTACCAGTTCACGCCGCGTGACAGCTTCACCGGCGAGTACGGACGTTCGGTCGAGCTTCCGCCGATCGCGTTCGTCGACGACCGCGTTCCGCGCGCCGACTTCAACGGCGGCGGCGCCTTCAACGGAATCCCGGCCGACACGATGACGTGCGGGCCGACGGCGAACCGCACGTGCCAGAACTACGCGGACGAAGTGTACTGGGCATACCAGAACTTCGCCGGCGTGCCGATCGTGCCGGTGAAGCCGACCACGTACAACGACTACGACGTTTCCTATCAGCACGACTTCGGCAAGGGTCTGACGATGAAGGTGACGCCGTTCTACCGCCGCGGCTACGACGTACTCTCGCTCTTCGCGAACCAGATCGTCATCAACGGCGTTCCGCAAACCGACGCGTTCGGCAACCCGCTGTTCGGACCGTCGCAGTCGTCGAACCTCGGCCGCACGTACACGAGCGGCGTCGAGTTCTACGCGACGAAGACGGCGGCGTACGGGCTCTCGGGAAGCCTTTCGATCACGTACCTGAACGAGTTCTCGAACGTCGTTCCGCTGTCGAGCTCGGAAGACTTCTTCCCGTCGATCCCGGCACCGTCGCTGTACCTTGGGAATCTCTACCGCGTCGGCTTCCTTTCGCCGCTGAATGCGACGCTGGCGCTCCAGTACAAGACGCACAACGGCTGGCGCTTCAACCCGATCATCGGTGCCAACGAAGGCTACCCGATCGGCGCGGGGCTGATCACGGCGCTCGAGTACAACGGCAAGAACTACAACGTTCCCAACACGAACGTCACCTCGCAGCTCGGCAGCACCGCGGCGACGCGCTACGTCGACCCTGCGAATCCGGGCACGATCTTCGCACCGAACATTGCGGCGACGCGCGGTACGCCCGAGGGCAACAGCCCCGGCGGCGTGCTGAGCTCTCCCCGCATCGCGCTCGCGGACTTCGATCTCGAGTATCAGAAGCCCGGAACGCGAAACACGTTCGGCGTGCTGGTGACGAACCTGTTCAACCAGCTCAACAGCCTGCCGGTCCTCAACGGACGCTATCAGCCGGTCGCTACCGGCATCAGCGGTCCGAAGTCGGGGACGACGTCCGGCACGGTGCTGTTCCCGGGGCTCGGCTACACAAACTACGCCAGCTTCCGGCTCAACAACGCGCCGTACATCTTCACCCCGAACGGAACGCCTACGGAGTTCCGCTTCTACTACCAGATCTCGCTCTAAGGATCGACTGTGCTCAATCGATACCTAGTACTCGCCGCGCTGGGAGGGCTTCTCGCCCTCCCAGCCTGCACGTCCGGTCAGGCTCGCGCCGAACCTCCGTACACGCCGGTCAACGTCGGTAACACCGCGAAGCTCCAGTTCCAGGTCGGAACGGCAAACTACACGGGAGCGGGCGGCGGCGTGTTCCTCAACACGGTCGTAACGTATCGTCAGCCCGACGGATTGTCGGCGCTGCTCGATAGCACCCCGAACATCGCCCTCCCGTTTACGAACACGGCGCCTGCTGCCGCGGGTTCGAACAACGACTTCGGGAAGAACCAGATCACCGGGACGGTCCAAACGAACAACGGCGTGGCGAGCACCGATCCGCGGACGTTCTCGCAGAGCGTGGGAGCGTTCTCGTACGGGTTCCTGGCCTCGAACTCGTCGACGACCGGCGGAAACAACTCCGTGTTCTATCCGTCCTCGAACGCGATGCCGTACTACGCGGCCGCCGCCGGCGTACCGAAGGTGGCGTACTACGTCGGTCCCGGAAACTCGATGGTCTCGAACTTCAACAACGGTTCGATCGGAACGGTGTTCGACGGTTATCCGTCCGGGTTCACGACGTTCGCGCTCACCCCGACCACCGGCACGTACACGCTGACGGTCGGGCTGCCGAACGCGAGCACGCCGATCCCGACGTTTACGTCCACCACGACGATGGCGACCGTGACGCCGTTGCCCGCGATGCCGGCTCCGGTGTTCACGCCGGACGGTGCAGGCGGCGGTACCGTGACGCAAACCGTCCCGCCGGGCGTCACCGAGACGATGATCGAGCTCGAAGACACGTCCGCGTACGGTGCCGTCGGAACGTCGGCGTCCTGCGCGTGCTTCTTCACGCTGATCGTCCATGGGAGCGGCGCCCAAACGGCGACGCTCGCCGACAACCTCGGCACGGTTACCAACGGCGGGACAGCAGGGCCGTCGATCGCGCCGGGCGATCACTGGGCCGTCACGTCGGTCGGCTTCGACTACCCCGCAATGGAAGCCGTACCGGTCGGTTCCAGCCCGCCGCAGGCTCCCGTCATCAACAACACCGGCACGGCATGCACGTTCAGCGGAACGTCGTCGACGTGTCCGGGACAGGCTGACCTCACCGTCTCCGCGACGGTAACGGACGCGAGTGCCGGCGGTACGACGGCGCGAAGCCGTCGAGGCCTCTGACGCACGATCGGACGTCGGTCCGACTCGAGACGCCGCCGTCAAGGCGGCGTCTCTTTTTTTCGCACGGCGGCGCTTGGGTTTCTAGGGCGCAGTCGCGGTTCGGCGAACCTGTGCGCCGATGTTTCGTGCAGTTGTCGCGCTCGTCGCGTCGTCGTTCGCTGCGCTGGCTCCTGGCCTGGGTGAACCGGCTGCAGCACAAAGCGCGACCGCAGCGCCGATCGCGCTGCATGTCGACGCATCACGGGCCGTGCAAGGCTTCGTGGCGGTGCACGAGTCGATCCCCGTCCACGTTGGCCCGCTCACGCTCGTCTATCCGAAGTGGATCCCGGGCGAGCACGCGCCCAACGGGCCGATCGCGAACCTCGCCGGGCTCGTCGTTCATGCCGGCTCGACGCGGCTCCCGTGGACCCGCGATCCGGTCGATTTGTACGCCTTCCACGTCGACGTCCCGGCCGGCGCGACCACGATCGACGTCGACTTCGAGTATCTGGGCGCGCAGAGCGGCCTGAACAGCGACGCGCGCTTCTCGACACCGAACATGCTGACCCTGACGTGGAACAAGGTCGCGCTCACGCCGCAAGCGCACGACTACTCGACCGTGATGCTGGCGCCGTCGCTCACGCTGCCGTCGGCCGACTGGAAGTATGCGACCGCGCTGCAGACGACGTCGGCGAACGGCGCGGACGTCACGTTCGCCCCGGTCTCGCTCGAGATGCTCGTCGATTCGCCGCTCGATGCCGGCACGAACGAGCGCGTGTTCCCGCTCGGGACGTGGGACGGCGCGCCGGTGTCGATCGCGGCCTTCGCCGACACTCCCGAGCAGCTCGCCGCGAGCGACAAGACCGTCGAGAAGTTCCGCAACCTCGTCACGCAGATGCACGCGCTCTACCGCAACCGGCACTGGAATCACTATACGTTCCTGCTCACCGTCAGCGACGTGATGCCGGGCCAGGGCGTCGAGCACCATCAGTCGAGCGACGACGGCGTGAACGGCGCGTACCTCACCGACGAGGCCGCGCTGACGACCGGCGCCGACCTGCTCTCGCACGAGTGGAACCACTCCTGGGACGGGAAGTACCGCCGCCCGTACGACCTCGCGACGCCGAACCTGCAGGACCCGATGATCGACGACCTGCTGTGGGTCTACGAGGGGATGACGCAGTTCTACGGCGAGCTGCTGGCCACGCGCGCCGGCTTCCGGAGCGAACAGCAGTGGCTCGACTCGCTCGCGATAAGCTACGCGTCGTACGACAGCGAGCGCGGGCGCGACTGGCGTCCGCTGGTCGACACGGCGACCTCGTCGTCGTTCCTGTACTCCTCGCGCGGACCGTGGTCGGCGGAGCGGCGCGGCGTCGACTACTACGGCGAGGGCGCGCTCATGTGGCTCGAGGCCGACGTGCGGATCCGCAAGCTCACGCACGGCGCGAAGTCGCTCGACGACGCGGCGCGCGCGTTCTTCGGCCAAGGCCGCGACACCGGACCCATGGTCGTGACATACACGCGTGCCGACGTGATCGCCGCCCTGAACGCGGTCGCCCCCTACGACTGGGCCGGGTTCTTCGCGGCGCACGTCGACGCGGTCGCGCCGCACCCGCCCGACATCTTGAGCGGCGGCGGCTACAAGCTCGTCTTCACCGACGCGCCGTCGGCCTACGAGAAGCTGGTCAACGCGCGCCGGCATTCGGTCGACGCGCGCTACTCGCTCGGCCTCACGGCGAACGGCGAGGGGACGATCATGGACGTGCTCCGCGGCTCGGTCGCCTACGACGCCGGCGTCGGCCCCGGCGCGAAGATCGTCGCGGTGAACGACCGCGCGTTCAAGGGCCAGCAGCAGCTCGACGCGGCGCTGAAGGCGGCCCGCGACGGCGCGCCGATCCGCCTGCTGCTCGCGTCCGGCGAGGTGTATCGCACCGTGTCGCTCAGCTACCGCGGCGGCCCGCGCTTCCCGCACCTCGAGCGCGTCGCCGGCGCCGACGACGTGCTGGGCGCGATCGCGAAACCGCTCGCGCCCTGACGCTCGCACTACACCTTCCGAGGTAACGGGCCCGCTCGGCGGGGGGCGGGCGCGAGTCGTGCGCACATCCGCCGGAGGATAGTAAGCCCGGGGCCCGGGACGTCAGCTCGAGAGGCTCAATGGAATCGGCACGGTCGCGGACGTACCGTCGCTTCGCGCGGCGACGAGCGAGACCGACACGGTGCTCTGTGCGCCGGACAGGGCCGAGGCGGGGAACGGGAACGTCCCTTGCCACTGCCCCGCCCCGGTTCGTCCCAGCGAGATGGTGACGCTCCCGATCGCGATCTTGCACGAGGTCGCATTGGTCGTCGTGATCGCCGCGACGTGCACCGATGTGCCGTTCGCCACGATCGTCGGGGACAGGGTCGCATAGAAGATCTGCACGGGATCGGCCGCTCTGGCAAAATTCGATTGGGGTGCGGCTCCGAACGTGAACACGTTCGTCTGCGCGAACGCGGTCGGCGTGGCCGCAGGCGTAGGGGGCGGAGTACCCAGCGGCCGCGCGCGGCAGAGGAGGCACGCGTCCGCGTGAGGCACCGCGCACACTGGGCGGTGGCAACATCGTATTCGGCGGCAGGGTGGGCAGCGGCGCGGCCGTCGGAACCGCGTGCAGCGGCGGTCCCGGCTGGTACGGCGATCCGGGCTTCACGACATGAGGCGTGACGACGATGACCAGCTCGTTGCGGGCATTGTTGACGCCGGGCGAATCGACCAACTCATCGGCCGTAACAAGAACGTCTATCTTACCTTCGCCTATACGTGGGACGGCGGAAACGCGGGTGCCGGCGGTAAGGTCGCTTCGATGACCGTCACCGCAGAGTCGGGCCTTGCCGCCGTTTTGACCTTCAGTGACTTTGGATCACACCGCCTGCTCGCGTCGCTGACGTGGCCCGATGGTACCGTCGTCGCGTACAATTACGATGCGAGCGGCGACCTGATTACTGCAAAACTGCCGCCGAACAACACCGCTGGGACGAGTCCGGCGGAGACGTACACGTATGCCACGGCCGGTGGCAGTTTTCAATACATGTCGGCGCTCGCGACTCCGCGCTGGAATGCAGACGACAACGGAAGCTAGCAGTACGACGCGAATTCCGGCACGTTGGGCTTGCTGTCGTCGAAGACGCTTCCCACCGGGAGCAAATCGCCTACGCGTACGATCCGATCGCGCGCGTTCAGAGCAAGACCTATACGGGCGGCGCGAACGTGACGCCCAACGAGACGTACCAATACGATCCGGACGGGCGGCCTGCGAACGTCACATCGAGCCTGTACGGCGCACTTCAAGACGTCTACGATGCGGATGGGCGTCTAACGTCGGTCGTCGAGCCGACGAGCGGCGGCGTCACGGACGCCGCGACGATCACGTACGGCTATTACGCGGACGGCAAGAGGTCGGCCGTCTCGGTGACGTCGGCTACGTTCACACAGAATAATGCGTTGACCTATGACTATCGCACCGACGGACTCATCAAGACGGAAAACGTAGCGGCTTTCGGTACGGGCACGTGGTCTCGTTCGTACACGAACGGCGGTCGGCTCACCGGGGTCAGTGGGGCCGACTCGCAGAGCCGGACGTACGATTCCGCAGGTCATTTGAGCCAGTATGCTGACGATCCGCATGCGGTAAAGATGCGCGACGCATTGAAGGGCGCGTTGAAAAGGTCGAATAAGGCGGCGGAGCGCGGAAACGCAAGTCTATCCGAAAGGATAGCGGAAGTGTACAACGACGCGATACAGCGGCTGGAAAAGACTGGCGCCGACATTCAAAAAGCGCTAACAGGTCGGACGTCCGGGGGCAATGAAACCTTGCGCTTTCCGGAGCGGATAGAGCCCGGAGTGCGAGTAAACCCAGAGGTCATGCCCGAACCTGTTCCAATCGAAATTCCGATACCGTAGCCATGGGCGGGGAAGACACGGAACGTCGCTTATGGCAACGCATAAGCTGTGGCGACATCAACGAACCGCTTGGCGCCGACATCGAGGATTTTTGCGACGATTTCGTCGTAGCGCCCGAGATGGTTCCTGCGTTCGAACGCATCCTACTGTCTACGCTTATCGACAATCGCTCGGCCGCGCTTTGGGCTCTCGTCTATTACGCACACCGCGTCGGATACGAGGCGGATGCCGTACAGCTGTACTTCTCTGCACGGGACGCTGACGTCGAGCAAGCGGCAGCCGCTGCGCTCGACTATCTTGGTCAAATGGGTAAGCGAGGGAGTGCAGCAGCGAAACGCATGTCCCTTTTGCTCGCGCGAGATCCGTGGGCGCGAGACTTCCTAGCCTGAGGCGACCGAAACGAAACTTGAGCCGGGTCGTTATACCGAGCGAGCCCGGGGCCGCCCCGACGAGCACCCTGCGGCAGCGGCGCGCCCGACCTACGTCCTTGTATGCGGCCCGACCGGCAAGTAGGCTGGATTCCGGACCGCCAGGAGGAACGATTTCCGGGATGACCATCGCCGACCCCGCGCTGCGCGCCATCGAGCACAAGCTGGACGAGGGTATCTCGCTCTCGCTGGAGGACGGGCTGGTCCTCTTTCGCACCCCGGACATCCACGCGCTCGGGCGCCTCGCGAAGACCGCCAAGGAGCGCAAGAGCGGCAAGAACGTCTACTACGTCCTGAACCGCTACATCAACTCGACGAACGTCTGCTACGCGAACTGCACGTTCTGCTCGTTCTCGCGCGGCGAGAAGGACGCGGACAAGGTCCGCATGTCGGCCGACGAGGTCGTCGCGAAGATGCTGGAGACCGGCACGAACTTCAACCAGCTCCACATCGTCGGCGGTCACGATCCGCGGCAGCTCTCGCTCGACTACTGGCTCCCGCTGATGCGGCGCGTCAAAGAGCTGGTTCCGCACGTGCAGCTCTCGCTGTTCACGGCGGCCGAGATCGACTACATGGCGCGTCGGCATCGCATGTCGTACGACGAGATCTGCCGCGAGCTGCGGAGCGCCGGGCTCGACAACGTCAACGGCGGCGGCGCCGAAGTCTTCAGCGAACGGTTCCGGAAGGAAGTCTGCCCGAACAAGGTCGACGCGGCGCACTGGCTCGAGATCCACGAGACGCTGCACCGCCACGGCGTCGCGTCGAACGCGACGATGCTCTACGGCACGATCGAAACGCTCGAAGAACGGCTCGAGCACTTCATCATGCTGCGCGAGTCGCAGCGGCGCTCGCCGGGCTACAACGCCTTCATCCCGCTGGCGTTCCATCCCGACGGGAACGCGCTCTCGCACCACGGCTGGACGTCGGGGCTCGACGACATCCGCATGTTCGCGGTCGCGCGGCTGATGCTCGACAACTTCGACCACATCAAGGCCTATTGGATGATCCAGGGGCTGAAGATCTGCCAGCTCGCGCTGAACTTCGGCGCCGACGACATGGACGGGACGCACGGCTCGACCGACGAGGAGCGCATCTATCACAGCGCCGGGACGCGCTCGGGGCAGTACGTCGACGACCGCGAGTTCCGCCGCCTGATCGAAGAGGCGGGCTACGTCGCGGTGCGCCGCAACTCGACCTACCAGACGTTCCCGTACGACTGGACGCCGGACGATCCGCACCCGCAGCGCGAGCTCGCCGGCGCGGGCGTCTGATCGCGTGGCTCCGCTGCGCTACGGACGGATCGCGTACGTCAACGTCGCTCCGGTCGAGACCGCGTTCGACGCCGGCGCCGTTCGGCGCGAGGCCGACGTCGTCGCCGGCGTTCCGTCGCGGCTGAACGCGGCGCTGCTCGGCGGCGAGCTGGACGTCGCGGCGGTGAGCGCCGCGCACTACCTCGCGCACCGCGACGTCTACGAGACGCTCGGCGACGTCTGCATCGCGGCCGACGGCCCGGTGCGCTCGGTGCTCCTCGTCTCGCCCGTCCCGCCGGCGCTGCTGCAGGGCGCGACGGTCGCGGTCACCGCCCAGTCGGCGTCGGCGCGGGCGCTTCTCGCGCTGCTGCTCGAGCACGTCCACGGCGTCACCCCGGTCTACGAGACGGTCGAGGACGCGGCTGAGCGCGCGCGGGCCGGACAGCCCTCGCTGCTGATCGGCGACGACGCGCTGGTGGCGCGCGCCGAAGCGCCGCCCGCCTGCATCTACGATCTCGGGGAAGCCTGGCAGCGCTGGACGGGGCTGCCGTTCGTCTTCGCCGTCTGGGCGGTGCGCCGCGACGTGCTGGCCGCGCGTCCGGCCGAGGTCGCCGCGCTCGCCGCGGCGCTCACGCAGGCGCGCGCGTGGGGTGCCTCGCATCGCGACGCCGTGATCGACGCGGCCGTCGCCCGCCGACCGTTCCACCGTGCGCTCTACGCCGACTATTTCACCCGCTTGACCTACACGCTCGACGAGCGCGCGCAGCAAGGCTTGCGGCGGTTCGCGCAGCTCGTCGCCCCGGAGGAGACCCGTGTCGCTCGCTGACGTTCTCGACCGCGCCGCCGCGGGCGGCCGGATCTCGTTCGACGAGGGCGTCCGTCTCTATCGCGAGGCGTTGCTGCACGAGCTGGGCGCGGCCGCGCACGCGCGCCGCATGGCGCTGTATCCGAGCGCCGACGTCACGTACGTGATCGACACGACGATCAACTACACGAACGTCTGCAACGTCCACTGCACGTTCTGCGCCTTCTTCCGGCCGGAGCACCACGCGCAGGGCTACACGATGTCGCACGACGTCGTGCTCGATCGCGTGCGCTACGCCGCGGAGCAGGGCGCGACGCAGATCATGATCCAGGGCGGCGTGAACCCCGAGCTGCGCATCACCTGGTTCGAAGAGCTCTTCCGCAAGGTCGCCGGCGCGTTCCCGACCGTCGACATCCACTCGCTCTCGGTCTCCGAGGTGATCGGGCTCGCGCAGGTCGAGGAGATGACGCCGCGCGAGGTGCTCGTCCGCCTCAAGGCGGCCGGGATGAAGTCGCTGCCCGGCGCGGGCGCCGAGATCCTCGTCGAGCGCGTGCGCAAGCGCATCAGCGCGCGCAAGGTCAAGCCCGAGCACTGGATCGGCGTGATGCGCGAGGCGCAACTCCTCGGGATGCCGACGACCGCCACGATGATGTTCGGCTCGATCGAGACCGACGACGAGCGGATCGCCCACCTCCAGGTCATCCGCGATCTCCAGGACGAGACGAACGGCTTCACGGCGTTCATCCCCTGGTACTACGTGCCGTACAAGACGCCGCTGCGCGGCCGCGAGGCGAGCGGTCTGGAGTATCTGCGTGTCCTCGCGATCTCGCGGCTGTTCCTCGACAACGTCCCGCACCTGCAGTCGTCCTGGCTCACGCCGGGGCTGAAGCTCGGCCAGCTCGGGCTCTTCTACGGCTGCGACGACATGGGTGGGACGATCATCGAGGAGCAGGTCGTCCACGACGCGGGCGGCGGCAACGAAGCGACGCGCGCCGAGCTCGAGAACACGATCCGCGGCGCGGGCTTCAATCCCGTGCTGCGCGACACGTACTGGAACGTCCGTACCGACTGGGCGCTCGCGACGGCGTAGCGGCCTCGGAGGGCACCCGCGCGCCCGCGTGACGGCACGTCAGCCGCGGCGGAAGACGACGTAACGGCCGTCGTCGTACGTCCGGCGCCAGCCGGGCGCGGCGGCGAGCCGGCGCGCGAGCGGCTCGCCGCGCGCGACGAGCACCGCGTTCACCGTCGCGCGCTCGAGCCCGTCGACGCCGCCGGGACGCGTGGCAAACCGGATCGAGTCCGCGAACACGCGCGGCGGATACGGATCGGCCCGGCCGTCGAGGAAGACCCGCACGCCCGGCTTGCCGACGGCCATGCCGCACCAGCTGAAATCGGAGCAGAAGAGGCGCACGTCGCGCGCGCCGAGCGCCACCGACGCGATCGCGCCGGACGGCATCGGCGGATGCGCGCGCGCGGCGGCCGCCGCCACGACCGCGCCGCACACGAACGCCGCCGCGCTGAGGACGGCGCCGAACGCCGCGACCGCGTTGGCTTCGCGGCTCGATCGATGCGCGTGGTGCGCGCGCTCGCCGAAGCGCGATGCGGCGAGCGGCGTCGCGACGAGGAAGAACACCGGCACGTGCCGCGCGGCGAGCAGCGCGAGCACGTAGTACGTCACCGTGACGGCGCGCTCGGCGAGCGAGAGCCGGTGCTTCGCGCGCGGCAGCAGCACGGCGAGCACGACGAGCGTCGCGAGCACGATCTCGATCCGGAAGAACGGCGTCGCGAACGGTGACTGCCATTCGGTGATATACCGGCGGATCGGGCTCTGCGCGAGCGCGATCGCATACGCCGGCAGCCGCGTGCCGAGCGGCGTGAGGAACACCGCGAGGATCGTGCCGGCCAGCACGGCGACGTCCCGCACGGCCTCGTCGCGCCGATGCGGTGCGCCCGGCGGCGCGGTTCGGCGGCTCGCCCCGCGCGGGCGGCGCTCGAGCGCGTCGCATGCCGCGATCACCGCCATGGTCGCCGGCGCGAGCAGCACGCTCGCGTGCACGTTGGCCCACGCGATCGCCAGCGGGACGCACCACGCGCGGCGCCGCGGGTCGAGCGCGAGCGCGGCGAACGCGGCGGCGAAGAGCCACGCGACGACCTGTACGCGCAGCCCCAGCGACGGGATCGTCGCGACGAGCGCGAGCAGCACCGCGACGCTCGCGGCGAGCGGCGAGGCGCCCCCGCGCAGCGCGCGCGCCGCGACGAGGGCGATCGCGCCGGCCGCGCACGCGGCGACGGCGAGCGCGAACACGATGCGCGCGTGCGCGCTCGCCGACGCGGCGAGCAGCACGCTGAACAGCCACTCGTGCGCGGTCCACGGCGCGCCGGGCGCGGAGAACGTCTCGGCGCCGAGCGCGGCCGGGATCGCGTGCGTGCGGAGGATCGTCGCGCCGAGCCAGGCCTGCCACCAGACGTCGCCGTCGTGCGGCGGGCCGAGGACGGCGGCGGCGATGAGTCCGGTTGCGAACGCGACGGCGAGCGCGACCGGTCCGCGCACCTACGCGGCGGAGCGGATCGTCGCGGCGCCGAGCACCTCGTCGCCGGCGGGATCGAGCAGCGCGACCAGCTGACCCGGCGTCGCCGCGCGATGCGGCTCGTCGAACGCGACGTGCAGCGTGCCGTCGTCGCGGATCGTCGCGAGCGCTCCGGCCGGGCGAGCGCGGTAGCGGGTCATCGCGAGCACGCGCGCGCGTCCGCGGGCGAACCGGTCCGGCCGGATCAGATTCGTTTCGTCGGCGATCAGCGCGTCGACGGCGAGCTCCTCCTCGCGGCCGATCACGATCGTGTTCGTCGCCGCGTCGATGCGCGTCACGTACCGCGGCTCGCTCGCGGCCGGAAGCCCGCGCCGCTGCCCGACGGTGTAGCCGCCGATCCCCGCGTGCGTCCCGACGCGCTCGCCGGCGGCGGTGACGACGGCGCCTTCGCGCGCCGTCTCCGGCGCGAGCCGCGCCAGGATCTCACGATAGTCGCCGCCCTCGACGAAGCAGATGTCCTGCGATTCGGTCTTCTCGGCGACCGGCAGGCCGAGACGTGCGGCGTGGGCGCGCGTCTCCGCTTTCGTGAGCGCGCCGAGCGGGAGCAGCAGCCGTTCGAGCTGCGCCGGCGCGAGCTGGGCGAGCGCGTAGGCCTGGTCCTTCGGCGAGGCGCTGCGGAACAGCCGCGGTCCGTCCGGACCGTGCTCGAGCCGCGCGTAGTGGCCGGTCGCCACGTAGCGCGCGCCGAGCCGGTCGGCGTACGCGCGCAGCGTCCCGAGCTTCACGTGGTTGTTGCACGAGACGCACGGGTTGGGCGTGCGGCCGCCGGCGTAGTCGCGCGCGAAGCGCTCGATCACGCCGCGGCGGAACGTCTCTTCGAAGTCGAGCACGTAGTGCGGGATGCCGAGCGCCGCCGCGCTGCGCCGCGCGTCGTCGAAGTCGTCGGCGCCGCAGCACGACTTCGCGTACGACGGCTTCGTCGGCGCGTACATCTTCATCGTCACGCCGACCACGTCGTAGCCCGCCTCGACGAGCAGCCCCGCCGCGACCGCGGAGTCGACGCCGCCGCTCATCGCGGCGACCACCCGCGTCCGCTTCTCTCCTGGCACGGAGCCCGCTCTTCGACGCCGGCCCCCCGGGGACCGCGCCCGGCGTCAGTCGACGATGCCGTACCGGATCGGCTTGAAGCGGCCGCCGTTCGACTGTGCCGCCGAGCAGGCCGTGAGGCCGACGATCAGCCGTTCCTCCGCCCGGAGCGCAAGCACGTCGCCGGGACGCGCGGTCGGCGGACGCACGGCCAGCGCGCCGTCGGGCGCCACGTCGACCCGCATGAAGGCGTTGAACGAGGTCGGGATCGCGTCGGCGCCGATGCCGAACCGGGCCAGCGCGCGGGCGAGGTTCCCGAAGCAGCCGGGGACGTCGTCGTGCTCGCCGCCGTAGCAGATGCGCCACGTGTCGCGGCTGCACGGCGCGAGCAGGAAGTCGTGCGTCCCGGCGTCGTCGCGCACGATGGTGAGCAGCGGGCGCGAGCGGTTCGACCACAGCCGGTTGCCCGCGCCGAGCCGCGTCGTCGACTCGTAGTCGAACGTGCGGCCGTTGCACAAGCGCTCGCGCGGGTCGGCGGCGGCGAAGGCGACGACGTCGGCGACCTGCTCGCCGGCGGGGCCGGTGATCATCAGCGTCGCGCCGCGCTCGAGGACGAACGCCGTCCCCGTGCGCGGCGCGAGCTCGCTCATCGCCGGGGCGCGAACGGACATCGCCATCCCGGTTCGGTCGCGCGCCCGGAGTACTGCTTCGCCTCCGACTCGCGCCCGTAGTCCGCGAGCGCCGGGTTCAAGCTTCCGTGCAGCCGCAGCTCGCGGTCGCGGATCTTCGTCTGGAGGCCGCCGAAGCGGCCGTCGGCGCGCAGGTTCTCGAACTGTTCGTGCGCGTTGAAGACGAGCGCCGGCCACGCGAAGCGGCGCGACGGCCGCGACGCGTTCGGGTGCAGGCCGACGACGAAAAACGCCGTCCCGGCCACGCTGAACGAGAACGACGCGTCGTCGGGATCGGCGCTCACGCGCGGGTCCCACGGATGATGGCGGACGTCGAGGTCGTGCAGCCGCTGCAGCTGCGACCACAGCGCGCGCTCGAACGCATCTTCAGCGACGACGCGCGGCTCGCGAAACACCGCGACGAACGTCGTGAAGTCGCTCTCGAACCCGCGCCGCTCCGCCGCGAACGCGTACAGGTCGCGCGCGAGTCCTTCGCTCACCGCGGCGTCGTCGAGCCGCGCGTACGCGCCGACGCGATACGTCTCGCGCCGGATCGACGCTTTGGCACCCAGACACGAAAAGCGTTCGTCGAAGACGAACGCCCGGAACGCGGCGTTCGCGACGACGGCGAACGGCGAGGCTGGCGCGGCTTCGAGCAGGCGAACCACGTCGTCGCCGCACGGCGCGTGGTACGACGAGTGCGCGCGCGCCGCGTCGCCGTCGAACGGATTCTTCCAAGCCTGCTCGAGCGGCTCGAGCGTCGTCGCCTCCGTCATGCCGCGTCGGCCCGGAAACGCGCGCGCAGCACGCGCGCCGGCGTCGCGGCGCGCCGCAGCCGTCCGTTCGAGTACGGAACCCCGCCGCGAGCGTACAGCGCGAGCGCGCTCCACGACGTCGCCGCACGCTCGAGGGCCCACACCGGCGCCGCGAGCGATGCCGCGGGCGGGAAGACGCGCGCGCCGCCGCCGCGCCGGCGGCCCGCTTCGGCGAGCACGACGCTCCCGAGCGCGAACGCCGCGAGCGCGCGCGCGCCGAAGCGCCGCGTCGCGAGGGCGAGGGCCGGGGCGAGCGCGAGCTGCGCCGCCATGCGCGCCGGACGCGCCAGCTCGTCGTACGCCTGCCGCACGCGCTGCGAGACGAAATGCCGCGTCGTCGGCGGCCGGCGCTCGACGAAGAGGTCGTACGCGATCAGCTCGCGCGCGCCGCTCGCCCGCAGCGTGCGCACGAGCTCGAGGTTTTCGAACAGCACGTCGCCGTCGTAGGCGCCGCCGGCGCGCGCGTACGCGTCCATGCGAAGGCCCAGCGTTCCCGGCCAGTCGCCGCCGGTCGCGCGCGCGATCAGCGTGCGTCCTTCGTCGAGCAGCGCGTGCCACGGCAGCGGGGTGAAGACGTTTTGCGGGCGCACGACGTCGACGGCGTCGAGCATCGCGGCGAGCCGGCGGAGCGCGAACGGATCCCAGCGCACGTCGTCGTCGGCGACGAGCGCCTTCGCGGTGCGCACGCGCCGCAGCCCGGTGACGACGCCGGCGACTTTCCCGTTCAGATCGCCGCGACGATCGTCGTCGACCCGCACGTGCGCGATCGCGCGCGGCCAGCGGCGCGCGTGCTCTTGGAAAACGTCTTGCGGCGAGCCGTCGACGACGACCACGGGGAGCAGATGCGAGAGCGCCTCGAGATAGTCCGCCAAGTCGTCGCCGGCGAGCGCGGCCGCGCGCCGGATCGGCAGGACGTAGGTCAGGTCCGCGAGCGGCGGCATGCGCACGGATCGTTCCCGCCCCGTACGGCCTCGGAAACGTGCTCAGCTGCTCGAATCGCCGCTTGCCGTCCCGCCCTCTGCGAAACGGAACCGCATCGACGCGTCGTACGATCCGGTGCCGCCGACGACGATACGGTCGCCGGCCGCGAGATCGGGCGGGAAGCGCAGGCCGTCGAGCACGTCGTACTCGAGGCAGGTGCGGCCGCCGAGCCGGTCGGGGCCGGTCCCGATCGCGACGAGCGCTTCGCCGCGCACGACGTGCAGCGGATGGACGTACGCGTGCATAAGCGGCCACTCGGGGTACCCGGCGTCGACGATCGCCTCGCGGCGTCCGGCGCGCTCGCGGACCTCGAGGACCGTCGTGACGAGCGCCTCGCACGGCGTCGCGATGGCCTGCCCGGGCTCGACCACGAGCCGCGCGCACGCGGGGAGCGCCGCCTCGACCTCGGCCGCGAACGCCCCGACCTCGTCGACGAACGCGGCGTCGAGCTGCTCCGGCGTCCAGCCGCCGCCCACGTCGAACGCGACGATCTCGCGGCCGCTCGCGCGCCGCAGCGCGACGGCACGGCCGAGGACGTCGCGCGCGACGTCCAGCCAGCTCGCGTCGTGGAAGTCGCCCCGCCGCGCGTGAAACGACACGGCGATCGCGTCGAGCGGCGCAGCGGCGACGGTGCGGGCCAGCGCGGCATCGTCCTCGATCGGCACGCCGAAGCGCGAGCCCAGCATCGAGGGGCGCAGGCGCACGCCGTGGACGCGCGCCAGGCCCGCGGCGACGTTCCGTTCGAACGCTTCGATCGAGTCGGCGAAGGCGAAGGCGAGCGGGTCGCGAGCCGCGCCGGGACCGAGCGGATACGGGCCGTTGGCGATCGTCCGCGCGCCCTCGAAGCCCAGCTCGCGGGCCCACGCCAGCTCCTGCGGCGTGATCACCTCGGCGAAGAACCCGTGCTCGCGTGCGAGCGCGAGCAGCTCGCGGCGCGGGTTCGTCTTGACGCTGTACGCGGCGACCGCGACGAGCCCGGGACCCCGCACCTCCGCGCAGAGCGCCGCCACGGCGGCGAAGCGTTCGCGCGCCGCGCCGGGGAGAAAGACGCGCGCGGGCGTCGGTGCGGAGACGGCCGCGGCGATCGGCTCGTCGGCGGCGATCATCGCGGCAAAACTATTCCCGGCGTGCGGGTACGATGACGCGGTGCGCAGCGACTGGCCGGCGGCGATCTACCTGACGCGCCATGCGGAGAGCGCGGGCAACGTCGCCCGGCGACGCGCCCTCGAGGCGCGCGCCGAGACGATCGACGTGTCGCGCCGCGACGTCGACGTGGGGCTCTCCGAGCTCGGCGAAGGTCAGGCGGCGGCGCTCGGGCGCTGGCTGGCGCGTAACGTCGAGCCGCTCGACGCGGTGCTCACGTCGCCGTACGTGCGGGCTCGACGGACCGCCGAGATCGCCCTCGACGCGGCCGGCTGGTCCGGCGTGGGGCTCGTCGTCGACGAGCGGCTCCGGGAGAAGGAGCTGGGCGCGCTCGACCGCCTGACGCGGCTCGGGATCGAGCGCCGCTATCCCGAGGAGTCGGCGGCGCGCGCCGAGCTCGGAAAGTACTGGTACCGCCCGCCGGGCGGCGAGAGCTGGGTCGACGTCATCTTGCGGTTGCGCTCGCTCGTCGAGGCCCTGCGCCGCGACTACGCCGGCCGCCGCCTGCTGGTGGTCGCGCATCAGGTCGTCGTGCTGTGCATGCGCGCGATCGTCGAAGGGCTCGGCGAGCACGAGATCTTGGCGATCGACCGCGCCGGCGAGGTCGCGAACTGTTCGCTCACGACGTACGAAGCCGACCCCCACACCGGGCGCCCGGTGCTGCGCGGCTACAACCAGGTCGCGCATCTCGCCGAGGAGGGTGAGCGAGTCACGCGCGAGCCCGCCGCCACGCGGACCGGCAGCGATGGCTGAGACGACGCTCGACCCCGAGCTGCTGCGGCGCCGGCCGCTGCCGCCGATCGGCGAAGGGAAGGACGAGCGCGGCGCGGTCGTCGTCGTCGCCGGGTGCCCCCAGATGCCGGGCGCCGCGATCCTCGCCGCGACCGCCGCGCTGCGCGCCGGCGCGGGGAAGCTGCAGATCGGCACGTGCCGCTCGGTCGCGCCGCAGGTCGCCGCGGCGGTGCCCGAGGCGCTGGTCTTCGCGCTCGACGAGACGCCGGCGGGTGCGATCGCCCCGTCGTGCGCCGAGACGATCGCGCGCCGCGCGAACGCCGCCGACGCGATCGTGCTCGGACCGGGCTTCGCCGACGAGGACGACAACGCGGCGCTCGTGCGCGAGGCCGCCGCGCTGCTCGAGGTTCCGGCGCTGGTCGACGCGGCGGCGATGTGGTGCCTGCGCGAAGCGGCGTCCGCCTTCGCGCCGCTGCGCGGCCGCGTGGTGATCACGCCGCACGCGGGCGAGATGGCGAGGCTTCTGGGCGCGAACCGGGCCGACGTCGAGCACGACCAGGCGCGCTTCGCGCGCGAGGCGGCGCAGCGGTTCGGCGCCGTCGTCGCGCTGAAAGGCCAGCAGACGGTTCTCGCCGCGCCCGACGGCGATCTCTACCGCCATCGCGAGGGTGAGCCGGGCCTCGGGACGTCGGGCTCGGGCGACGTGCTGGCCGGCGTGATCGGCGGGCTGCTGGCCCGCGGCGCCGACCCGTTGCGCGCCGCGGCCTGGGGGATCGTGCTGCACGCGCGGGCCGGCGCCGAGCTGGCGCGCCGCGTCGGCGTCGGGTTTCTGGCGCGGGAGCTGCCGGGAGAGATCCCGGCGCTCATGCGCTGGCTTTCCTGAGCGCGCGGAGAGCAGGCGCGCGACCGCGCCCGAGGCGGGTACAGGCGTCGTGGTGGACGCGAAGCTCGCAACGGGACGCTGGGTGCGCGCGACGGTGCTGTGGATCGTTCTGGCGCTGTTCGAGATCGCGCTGATCGGCAAACTCGACCCGCAGGAGACGCCGGCGGGGATCGCCGTGGCGCTGCTCGCGACGGCGGCGACGCTCGCGGTCGGCACGGTCGCCGGCGCACGCTACCGCGTGCACGCCGGATGGCTGCCCCTCGCGCTTCTGGTCGCGCGCAACGTCGTGCGCGACACGGTGGTCGTGTCGCGCGTCGTGCTGCGTGCGCTCGCCGGCGGCGCCGTCGCCGACGGCTACCTCCACGTCCCGTTCGAGCCGGGCGGCGACGATCCGGCCTCCGCGGCGCGGCGCGCGCTCGCCATCGCGGGGATGTCGACCTCGCCGAACGAGATCGTGCTGGACGTGGACGAGCAGCGGCGCATGATGCGCGTGCACGTCCTCGCCGGCACCGGCAACCGCCGCCATTCGACGGAGTGGCCGCTGTGAACGTGTGGTACGCCGCGGCGATCCCGCTGCTGCTCTGCCTCGTGCCGTGCGTCGTCGCCGCGCTGCGCGGCAGCACGATCGACGCGCTGATCGCGCTCGAGATCGCGACGGCGATCGCCGTCGTCGTCCTCCTCGTCGTCGAGCAGGCGATGCAGCGGCAGACGTTCTTCGACGTCTCGCTCGCGCTCGCGGTGCTGGCGTTTCCCTCGACCCTGCTGTTCGCGCGCTTCTACCGGCGGTGGCTGTGACGGCGGCGTCCATCGCGATCGCGGCGCTGCTCGGGCTCGCCGTCCTGCTCGAAGCGGTCGCCGTCGCGGGGCTGTTCGCGCTGCGCACGACGATGCAGCGGCTGCACCTCGTCGGGCTCGCGACGTGCCTTCCGCCGGTGCTGGCGGGCATCGCGGTCGTGATCGGCACGCACGCGACGGCGAACCAAGCCGGGAAAGGCCTGCTGATCGCGCTGGTCTTGCTGCTCTTCGGCGGGACGCTCTCGCACGAGACGGGCCGCGCCGCGTTCTCGCGCGAGGTCGAGCCGCGCTGATGGGCTTCGTGCAGGGCGTCGCGCTCGTGCTCGTCGCCGCGGTCGCGACGGTCGTCGTGCTCGTGCGCGATCCGAAGCGTCAGATCTTCCTGTACATGATGTACGGGCTCGTGATGACGATCGTCCTGGCGGTGCTGCAGGCGCCGGACGTCGCGCTCTCGGAGCTGGCCGTCGGCTCCGTCGCGATCCCGTTCGCGGTGCTCGCGACGCTCGTGCGCATCGAGCACGGGAGGCAGAAGTGAGCCCGCGCGCACGCGCGCTCGTCACCGCGGCGGGCGGGCTCGCGCTGCTGGCCGTCATCCTGGCGGGGTTCGCGAAGCTGCCGGACTTCGGCGTGTACCTCGGGCCGTACGGCACGCTCGTCGACGCGCTGGCGCCGATCCAGCGGAAGATCCAGAACGCGATCACGGCGGTGAACTTCGACTATCGGGGGCTCGACACGATGGGCGAAGAGTACATCCTCTTCGCCGCGGTCGCCGGGCTCACGCTCGTGCTGCGCAAGGACCGCGCCGAGACGACGGACGATCCGCTGCCGAGCGCGGGGCTGCGCGGAAGCGCGGTGCGCAGCGACGCGGTGCGCGCGTTCGGTCTGCTCGGCGTCGCCGTGACGCTGAGCTTCGGCATCTACATGGCGATCCACCCGCATCTCACGCCGGGCGGCGGATTCCAGGGCGGGACGATCACGGCCGGATTCGCCGCGCTCGCGTTGGTCGCGCTCGGCTACCGGCCGCTGAAGAAGATCGCGCCGCACAACCGCACCGAGCCGATCGAAGCGGTCGGTGCGATGGGCTACGTCGCGGTGGGTCTGGCGACGCTCGCCGCCGGCGGCGCGTTCCTCGCGAACACCTTGCCGCTGGGCGGCTCCGGCGAGTTCTTCTCGACCGGGACGATCCCGGTGATCAACGCCTGCGTCGCGGTCGAGGTGATCGCCGGCTTCGTCCTCGTGTTCTCGGAGTTCGCCGACGAGACGCGGCGCGAGGTGCGCGACGGCGAGGAGTCGCCGCCGTGAGCTGGCTGCCGTACGTGGTTCCGGCGTGGATCTTCGTCGTCGGCCTGTACGGGATGGCGACGAGCCGGCATCTCGTCCATCTGATCCTGTGCCTGTCGGTGACGCAGTCGGCGACCTACGTGCTCATCCTGATGATCGGATACCGGGCGGGCGCGACCGCGCCGGTCTTCAGCGACGTGCTCTCGACGGTCCGCGCGACCGACCCGGTCGTGCAGGCGGTGACGCTCACCGACATCGTCGTCGGAGCGACCGTCACCGCGCTGCTGCTCGCGTTCGCGCTGCGCATCTACAAGACGTACGGGACGACCGATCCGCAGGAACTGCGGACGATGCAGGGATGAGCGCGCTCGCGCCGCTCGCGCTCGCGGTCCCGCTGGTCGCCGCCGCGCTCACCAGCATCCTGGGCGCGTTCGTGCCGCGCGTCGTGCTCACGCTGCTGAACCTGGCCGCGTCGATCTTCGCGACCGTCGCGTGCGCGCTGCTCGCGCGCGACGCCGCGCTGCACGGCACGGTCGTGCACTGGTTCGGCGGCTGGCATCCGGCGCACGGCGTCTCGCTGGGCATCGCCTTCGCCGTCGACAGCGTCTCCGCGGCGCTCGCCGCGTTCACCGCCTTCCTGACGACCGCGGCGTTCGTCTTCGCCTGGACCTACTACGACAAGGACGACGGCGCGTTCACGGCGCTCATGCAGGTGTTCAGCGGTGCGCTGATCGGCTTCTTTCTGACCGGCGATCTGTTCAATTTGTTCGTGTTCTTCGAGCTGATGAGCGTGTCGGCGTACGCGCTCACCGGCTTCCGCTCCGAGGACACCTCGGCGGTGCAGGGCGCGCTCTCGTTCGCGATCGTGAACAGCACCGGCGCGTTCCTCGTCCTCACCGGCGTCGCGATGATCTACGCGCGCACCGGCGCGCTGCTGATGGCGCAGATCGCGCACGCGGTCGCCGGGCAGTCCGATCCGCTGGTCGTCGTCGCGTTCGCCCTCATCGTCGCGGGCTTTCTCGTGAAGGCGTCGGCGGCGCCGTTCCATTTTTGGCTCAGCGAGGCGCACGCCGTCGCGCCCACGCCGCTCTGCGTGCTGTTCTCCGGCATCATGGTGCAGGCGGGGCTGTACGCGGTGGCGCGCACGTACTGGAGCATCTTCTCGGCCGGGCTCGCGCCGCACGCCGCCGGCGTGCGCGACGTCCTTCTCGCGTTCGGCCTGTTCACGGCGATCGTGGGAGCGGTCATGTGCTTCGCGCAGCGGCATCTCAAACGGCTGCTCGCGTTTTCCACGATCGCCCACAGCGGGCTGATGCTGTGCGCGATCGCGCTGCTCGACCCGATCGCGCTCGGCGGCTTCTTCCTGTACGTGATCGGACACGGGCTGGTGAAGGGCGGCCTGTTCTTCGCCAGCGGGATCGTGCTGAACCGCTACTCGACCGTCGACGTCGAGGCGCTGCGAGGGAAGCTCCGCGAGTTGCCGTGGCTCGCCGTCGCGTTCGCGCTGGGGGCGCTCGCGCTCGCCGGCCTTCCGCCGTTCGGCACGTTCACCGGCGCGGCGCTCATCGAAGACGGCCTGTCGCGCGCGCACCTCGACGCCGTCGGGATCGTACTGCTGCTCGCGGTCGCGCTGACGGGCGGCTCGGTGCTCAACGCGCTCGGACGCATGACGTTCGGCTGGGGCCCCGACCCCGATCCGCAGGCGGTGACCCCCGGCGAGGAGCAGCCCGAGACCGACCCCGCGAGAGGCGTCCGGCTCGTCGTGATGGCTGTTCCCGCGCTCGCCCTGACGGCTCTCGCGTTCGCCGCCGGATTCGTCCCGATCGAATCGACCGCGGCCGCCGCGGCGCAACGCTTCACCGACCGCGCGCTGCAGGAGGCCGTGATGCTCAGCGGCGCGGCGCCGCTCGCGCTTCCGGCGGGTCCGCACATCTCGCTGTCGTCGTCGATCGTGCACGGCGTCGCGGGCGCGCTGCTCGCGATCGTCTTCGCTGCCCTCGGCCTCTTCGCGCATCGCATCCGCCCGCTGTGGCCGGCGCTCAAGCGGATCTATACCGTCGCGATGCGGGTCCCGCACGCGTGGCACAGCGGGATCGTGACCGACTACGTCGCGTGGCTCACCGTCGGCGGCGCGGCGTTCGGCGCGGCGATGCTCGCCCTCGTGCGCTGAACGCGGCGGCCGCGCGCGCCGGCCCGCCGGACGGCCGGTACGTGTTTCGTACCACTCGTCGATCGGCGAGGGGTCCGTACGGCAGCGTACCGAACGGTCGCGTGATGGAACCGGACCTCGACGCCGCGATGCGCGAGCTGGACGCCGCGATCGCCGGCGCGCGGTTCGGCGACGCCGCGCATCAGGAAGCCGTCATCCGGGCGTTCGAAGCGGTCGCGACGGCCCTGCAATGGGACGGTTTCCGCGGCGGACGGGCCGCCCGGCGAAAGCAGCTGCCGATCGCCCCGCGGCGGGCGGCGAGTCCGCCGCGCGGCCGCGCGTAGCTCCAGCCGCTTCGGGTATCACCCCGCGAGATGCAGTGGCGTGGCGCGCTGAGCGCGCTTGTGTTCGCGCTCGTCCCCCCGGCGGCGGCGGCGCAGGTGCTCCCCGTGCCGTTCGCGTCGCCGGCGCCGTCGAACAACGGCATCGAGCAGAGCGGGATCTTCGAGACGGCGCCGGTCACCCTGGACGGAGCGGTCCTCTTCCGCGTCGTCGAGCCGCTCAGCGCCGGGCCCGTCCCGATCACCGACCGCGCGAACACCATCGAAACCGCGCTGCAGGAAGTCGTCGCACCCGTCACCCTCGACGGCCGCGACACGACGGCGTACGATCCCGCCACGCTGAAAGTCGTGCTGCGCAGCGAGAACGGGCAGACGGTTCTCGTCGCGACCGACGCGCGTCATCACGATCCGCTCACGCTGCTGACGGTCACCGCGAACGACGCGCAGTACTACGGCGACACGGCGGCCGACCTCGGCACGCAATGGCAGTCGGTGCTGCAGGACGCGCTCGTCCGCGCGCTGCAGAAGCGGCAGCCCGCGACGATGCGCCAGCACGTGACCGTCGTGGAAGAGGTCGGCGCCGGGCTGTTCATCTTCACGGTGCTGATGGCGTTCCTGTCGGCGGCGCTCACCCGGCGGCTGGAGCGGATCCGGCGCGACGAGGAGCGCCGCCGCTCGCAGGAGGAGCGCGACGCGCGCGGACCGGGGGCGCCGGGGAGCCCGCACCAGCAGCGCCGGCGGCTGCTGCGCTTCGCGCTGCGCGCACTGCGCGGCGAAGACCCCGGACGCGCGCTCCGCGCGCTGCGCTCGGCGATCGTCTACGCGCTGCTGCTGCTGTGGTTCGCCGCGCTCGTGTGGGGACTTTCGCTGTTCCCGGAAACCACGCCGTTCGCGCGAACGCTCGGACACGGCGCGACCGCGATCCTCGGCACGTGGGTGCTCGCCGCGGTGATGAACCGTCTGCTCGATTTCGCGATCGCGCGCGGCTCGAGCGTCTGGGCGCGCGAAGTGCGCGTCGACGGCTCGGCGCGCTCGCTGCTGCGGGCGCCGACGATCGCGCGCGCACTCTCCGGCTTCAAAGCGTTCGTGATCGTCTTTCTCGCCGCGCTGGCGACGCTCGGCGAAGTCGGGATCCCGGTCGGCTCGGTCGTCACCATCGGCGGCCTGATCGCGGTCGCCATCTCGCTGGCCGCGCAGAACTTCGTCCGCGACTTCCTCAACGGGTTCCTCGTGCTCTTCGAGGACCAGTACGTGATGGGCGACTACGTAACGATCAACGGGATGACCGGGCTCGTCGAGCAGCTCACGCTGCGGATGGTGCAGGTGCGCGACGGCGACGGCAGCCTCGTCACCGTCCCGCACAGCTCCGTGACGAACGTGATCAACCATTCGCGCAACTGGTCGCGCGTCGACTACCGGATCTCGCTCGATCCGAACGCCGACGCGTTCCGCGCGATGGAGCTGCTCCGCGCGACGCTCGACGAGATCGCGAAGGATCCCGACTGGCGCGACGCGGTGCTGATCCCGGTGGAATGGATGGGGATCGAGGGCTTCACCTCGACCTGGACGTACCTGCGCGCCAGCGTGAAGACCGCGCCCCTCCGGCAGTACGAGCTGCGGCGCGAGATCAACGCGCGGGTGCGCCGCGCCTTCGCGGCCGAAAAGATCGGCTACGGGCCGCAGATCGTGCCGGAGCAGGTCCCGCCGGCCTGAGCGCGGCTCACGGATTTCCGCTCCCGCCCGCCGCGCCGAAGACTTGGCCGGTCGAGTAGCTCGACTCGTCGGAGGCGAGCGCGACGTACACCGGGGCGAGCTCGGCGGGCTGCCCCGCGCGGCCCAGCGGCGTCTGCTCGCCGAAGTGCGGAAGGCTCGACGTCGGCTGCCCGCCGCACACCTGGAGCGGCGTCCAGATCGGGCCGGGCGCGACCGCGTTCACGCGGATCCCCTGCTTCGCGACCTGCTTCGCGAGCGCTTTGGTGAACGCGACGATCGCCGCCTTCGTCTGCGCGTAGTCGAGCAGGTTCGCCGACGGATCGTAGGCCTGCACCGACGCCGTGTTGATGATGCTCGACCCGGGCTTCAGGTGCGGAAGCGCCGCTTTCGTGATCCAGAACAGCGCGTACTGATTCGTCTTGATCGTCCAGTCGAAGTCCTCGGTCGTCAGCTCGGCGATCGACGGATGCGAGTGCTGGCGCGCCGCGCAGTTCACGAGGATGTCGAGCCCGCCGAGCCGCGCGACGGCGTCGGCGACGAGGCGCCGGCAGAAGTCTTCGCTGCGGATGTCGCCCGGGAGCGCGACCGCGTTGCGGCCGGCGGCGCGGATCAGCGCGATCACTTCGCGCGCGTCCGGTTCCTCGACGGGCAGATAGTTGATCGCGACGTCCGCGCCCTCGCGGGCGAAGGCGATCGCGGCGCCGCGCCCCATCCCCGAATCGCCGCCGGTGATCAACGCTTTGCGGCCGGCGAGACGGTTGGAACCGCGATACGAACGCTCGCCGTGATCGGGACGCGGCGTCATCCTGCTCGCGAGCCCGGGCCACGGCTGCGATTGTTCGGGGAACGGCGGGCGCGGATACTCGTCCACCGGGTTCCGCACGCTTTCGCCGCTCCGCCCCGGCGCGGCGGTTTGCGCGGACGCGGCGCCGATCGTCGTCGCCATCGTGGCGGCGATGCCCGTGCCGACGGCGCCGACGAAGGTGCGGCGCGAGGGGTCGTTGCGATCGTTCGAGCTCATCGCTCCCCGCGTTCCCGTTCGCGCGCCGGTTGTCCGAAGCGCGCGGTCGCTCGCGCGCGGTCGCTCGCGCGCGCCGTGCGCGCGCACCGATCAGCGCACGGTCAACACGAAGCGCGCGGCGCGCGCCGGGCGCAGCTTCCCGTTCACCACCGGCGCCGCGAGCATGACGTACGGCCCCGGCGAGGGGACGCCGAGCGTGACCTGCAGTTCCGCCCGGCCGTGCTCCACCTTCACGTCGTACGAGCGCGGATCGAATCGCGAGACGTCGTTGGGCTGGTCCGAAGGCGGCAGGGTGCAGCCCGGCGTGGCGCACCAGAACCGGACGGCGACGTCGGCGGCGCGGCCGCCTTCGAGCCGCACGACGAGCGGGCGGGCGAACTCGGCGACGTACGTCGTGCTCGCCGTGGAGGCGTATCCCCAGGCGCTCTGCGGCGCGCCCGAGACGGCGCGCGCCGTCGGAATCGCCGGCGCGGCGCCGGCGGCGGGCCGTGTCGCGCCGAGCGCGGCGGCGAGCCCACACGCGAACGCGATGACGAGCGTTCTCACGCCGCCGGGATTCGCCGCGAACACGTCGGGCGCCGCCAGGCAGGAGAAGCGCGCGGGTCCGCGCTGAGTCAGCCGGCACGATGGCTGCACCGCACGATCCCGAGCCGCACGCGCACGTTCACACGCACGCCGACGGGGTGACGCACGCGCACGCGCACGGCCACGCCGACCACGATCACCGCCACGACCACGACCACGACCACGACCACGAGGAGGACCACGAGCCGGACGCGCGCGACCGCGGCGACGGCGAGCGCGAGCCCGGCGAGCCGCACGGCGGGCCGTCGCGGCGCGGAGACCGCTGAACGGTGGGCCGGCAAAAAGGCTCCGGGCAGATGGGGCCGACGCGCTCGACGCGGCTCCCGGCCGCGATCGACGCCTGGCTGGAATCGCGCATCGCGCTGCACCCGGACCGCTCCGTCAGCGAGATCCTGCTCGCGCTGATCCACGGCGGCCTGCGCCTGCGCGACGGCTACATGGCGATCCACCGCCGCGTGCTCGAAGAGCGCGCGGCCGGCGATCCCGTCGCCTACGCGGCGTACCGCGCGTGCCTGCTCGACACGTTCGGACCGCCCTACCTCGAGCATCTCGACCGTTGGCTCGAAGCCGACGGCGTCGCCGGGGCGACGGACGCCGTCCCGGCCTGACGCCTCGCGCTCAGAGCACCGCGGGGTGCGGCGCGTCGACCGCGCTCTGCGGCCGCGTGCGCGCGAAGACGTACGCGAACACGGCGACGAGCGCGGCGACCAGCCCCGCGCTCACGGTCAAGTCGCCGAACGGCGGCCGCCATCCGGCGAGCTGCGCGAGCTCGTAGGCCGCGACGGCGAGCGCCAGCGCGGCGACGGAGCCGATCCACACCCGCATCACCGGCGGGAGGGCCGCGCTGCGATGCGCGAGCAGCCGGTGGACGAGCAGCGAGTCCAGCGTGTCGGTGCACGCCATCCCGGCGCAGAACATCGCGCCGACGAGGACGGCGCCGGCGATCCCGCCGCCGCTTCCGAAGGCGACGGAGTACGCCAGGACCTGGCTCGACGTCTCGAAGCCGAAGCCGAACAGGAGCCCGATCGGGATCGCGACGAGCGCGCTCGTCGCCTCGCGCAGCGGGCGCGGCAGCAGCCGCGCCTTGAACCCCGCCGGCGCGGCTCCGCCGCTGCGCAGCTGCCGTACGTTCACGACGGCGAGCACGACCAGCAACGCGACCGACAGCCACGTCCCGGCCCGCTCGATCGCCGCCCCCTGCGCCGCGAGCCGCGTGCCGAGCAGCCCCGCGAGCGCCGAGATCGCGAGCACCATCACGGAGTGGCCGCCGGCGAACATCGTCCCGGCGAACCGGCTCAGCCGCGGCGCACGCGGATACGCGTTGCGCGTCACGTTGTCGATCGCGGCGAGGTGGTCGGGATCGGCTCCGTGGCGCAGCCCGAGGGCGAACGCGGCGAAGGCGCCGGCGACGATCATCCCGACAGCGTAGCGCGCCGAGGCGCGGTGCGGACGTCTACACCGTAGTCGTTTTGCGCGGCGACGGCGTCGCGCCGAAGCATTAGGACCAAAGTCTCGGAAGACCGTGCCCACCGACCGGACTAGACGTCGTCTTGTCGTGGGATGGTCGTAGCGTGGATTCGTACGAGCTGACCGTCGAGCTGGACTTCGTGAGGAGCGACGAGCGCCCCGGCACCGGACGCCCGATCGGCCCGTTCGAGGCCGACGACATGCGGCTGTACGCGTTCATCTTCGTACGGGAGAATTAGCACGTAAAGTCCTCGTGCCGCCGCGTGCGCCGGCTTGACTTTCGTCGCGCCGGGGCGCTAGGGTTAGGTCCTTCCGAGGGCGTTCGCGCTCCCGGAAGGCCACCGCGAGGACTTGGTATGGATCCTGGCGCGATTCTCGATTTCGAACTCCCGAGCCGTATCGAAATTCTGCGCAGCTGCGAGAGCCGCGCGCGCCGCACGCCGCTGATCTTGTTCACGCGCCGCGCCCGGATGGCGCTGGTGCGCCTCTACGTCCGCCCGAACTGACGCGAAGAAACCCGTCATCGCAGGGGAGACGATGACGGGCTTCGCGCTCAGAACAAGCTCGACCGGCTGACGCCGCCCGGCGGACCTCCGTGTCCAGCTCCTGGCGAGACCAGCATAGCGCGACACGAAAGCAGGCGTCCAGCCGTTTGCGTGTCGGCGCGGTCAAGACTCCGTTTGCGCGAAGTTAACGGGTCACGACGGTGAACGGCGTGCCGTCGGCCAGCGCGACGGTCGACGCCTGGTGCCCGAGGCCGCCCAGCACGAACGCACCGCCGATGAAGAGCGGGACGGGGAAGCCCCGGGCGCGCCGGGTCTGATCGAGGACCGCCGCGCTCGACGGCGACGCGGCGATCGCCACATACTCGCCGTCCGCCAGCTGCAGCACGCGCGGCTCGAGGCGCAGCGTGCTAGGCCGCACGCCTTGGTGCCCCGGAGAGGCCGCCACGACGACGCCGCTGCCCGGCGTCCCGCTCGGGATCGTCAGCGCGCCGGCGCGCACGGCGGCCGTGGTGCGGAACCGGAACGTGTCGCCCGGCTTTACGTCCGCCGCGGAGACCGCGCCGACCAGGGCGGCCGGGATCGCGACGCCGCGCGGAAGCGGCGGGGTCGCGACGGCGGCGAGCAGGGCGACGACGGCGAGCATGCCTTCATCCTACCGCAGATCCGGAACACCCGTTCGACGGCCGAAGGGTTCGCGACGCGGGCCCCTCGCCGGCTGCGTCAGCGGCGCGGCGCGAGCGGGTCGGCGCGGTGGTCGCCGTACGACGTGTCGGCGGTGACCCGGATCAGCGGGGCGTCCTGGTGCATGCGCCGGCGGCGGCGGGAGGCCGGGAGCCGCGCCCGTTCGCCGCGGTGCGGGAACGAGGCCAGCGTGACGAGCGGCGCGCCGCAGAAGTAGCCGACGAGGTCCGCGGCGAGGTCGTTCAGCCCGCGCGCCGTCACCGGAATCGTGGCGTGCAGCACCGGCTCGCCGCGCTGGCGCAGGCGCAGCACGAAGGTGTCGCGGTCGCGCAGCGTGAGCTCGGCCGACGCCACGCCGCGCCGGAAGAACAGGTTCGCTTCGCCGCGGACGATCCGCGCCTCCGGGACGAGCGCCGGCAGCACCGCGATCAGCTCGTCGAGGAAGACGTCGACCGGCAGCGCGACGGACGATTCTGGAGCCTTCGGGGGCGCGTACTGCATTGCATCAGTAGTGTCGCCGCGGGGCGAGCGTCGGGTGCGGGGAACGGCCGAACATTTGCAGTGGGCAAACGCCGCCTTTGCAAACGGCGCGGAGAGACGAAAAAGCCCCGGGCGAGACGCTCGGGGCTTCGACGGATCGTTCGTCTCGCGGGCGCGGCCCGCCGAGACTAGCGGATCATCTGGTTGAGGTCGACGTGGAAGTCGGCGAAGACGTTGTACGCGCCGACGTGGATCGCGTTGGGGCTCACGAACGGCTGGCCTTGCGGCACTTCGTGGTAGTCCTGATGGTTCATCGAGACGCTGAACCACGGCGTGAACCGCTTCGTGATCTGCTCGGTGACCGCGCCGCTCCAGCGCCACGGGAAGGGCTGGTTCTCGTAGAAGTTCAGCGCGCCCCACGTGTCCTTGACCGTGAGCGTGGTCGTCGGACGGAGCGGGATGTTGACGGCGACGGACTGCGCCGTCTCGTACCAGCGGTCCGTCGAGGGGTTTTCGTCGTGGTAGCCCACGGCGCCGGCGCGGGTGCAGGAGTTCTCGCCCGCCGTCACCATCGCCGCGGTGCAGACGATCGCGACGTGGTGGTCGACGTTCTGCGCTTCACCGGTGATGTTGAAGACGAAGTTCGTCCCGCCCAGGAAGTTCGGGTCGGGCTTCGTCGCGTACGTCAGGCCGAGGTACCCGTAGTGGTGCTCGGTCGAGCTGACGGTGTACGGATACGGCTGCGCGCTGATCCCGGCGTTGAGCACGGTGCCGTTGTTCCAGACGCGATGACGGAACGAGTCGCCGACCTCGACGGTGAACTGCTTGATCTGCAGGTCGCCGCGATAGACGAGGATGACGTCGCGCGTGTTGCCCGGGTAGGTGACCGCCGCGCCCGGTCCGAGGACGCGGTCGAGCGGCTGATCGATCGTCCCGCCGACCACGCGGTCGAACGAGAGCGAGAAGTTGCTGGTGACCGGAATCTTGACCGTCCCGCCGACGTCGAAGTTCTGGTAACCCTTCAGCTGCGCCGTGCTGTGGTAGTAGGCGGGGTTCGTGAAGAACGGAACGATGTCGATGACGGGCAGGTGGCCGACGTTGTTGCTTTTCGCCGTCACGCCGGACGTGCTGCCGCCCTGACTGGTCGGCGGGGTGGCGGTGGTCGGCGCCGGCGTGGCGCCCGGTCCGGGCGGCTGTGCCTGCGCGGACGCGGCGGCGGCGAACCCGGCGAACACCGCAACAGCGGCTGCCGTCGCCACGGCCGAACGCATACCGCGAATGGCGTTCGTGTGGAGCGCCTCGAGCATGTGGGAGTTTCTCTCTTCCTTGGAATCAAGCACGGGTTTGGTCTCGGCTTGAGCGGAATGGTGGAGGGAGGGAGGGTGGATCTTTCGCCCGGAGCGAGCGATTTCCGAAGAGTCGAGTCTGCCCAGCGTGCGTCTGATAGCTCATCGCGGAACAGCTGTCGTCCGCCGGAACGACCGCCCGGGTCTCAGGAGACCCCTAGGCTCCCAAACGGAAAATCTCCTCCGTCTGTTCCCTTGACTGACCGGATTTTTTCGTCCGGGGAACGAGTTTGCCTCCCGCTCGGCAGGAAAACTCTGGAGAAACAGCTCGGAGGCGGGCCGCGCCGCGGCGCCGTACGCTGCAAGGTGCCGCACATCGTGATCGAGTGTTCCGCGAACCTCGGCCGGCGCACCGATCTGGACGGCCTGCTGGAGCGGGTCCACGCCGCCGCGCTGGCGACCGGGGTCTTCCCGCTCGGCGGGCTGCGGACGCGCGTCGCCGAGCGGCAGCGCTACCGCATCGCGGACGGCGACCCGGAGAACGCCTTCTGTCACGTCGTCGTGCGGATCGGCCACGGCCGGGACGCGGCGACGAAGCGCGCCGCCGCCGAGGCGATCTTCGCCGCCCTGTGCGGGCATCTGGAGCCGGTCTTCGCCGAAACGCCGCTCGGGATCTCGCTCGAGATGCAGGAGATCGATCCGGCGCTGAGCTTCAAGCACAACAACCTGCACGACTACGTCGCCGCCCGGCGAACGACGCGCCCATGACCGACGTCTCGTTCCTGCGCGGGTCGATCCCGCCGCTGATCACGCCGCTGCGCGACGGAGAGGTCGACTTCGAGGCGTACGCGCGGCTCGTCGAGTTCCAGATCGCGAACGGCTCGCACGGGATCCTGGTGAACGGGACGAGCGCCGAGCCGTCGACGCTCACCGTCGAGGAGCGGAACCGCGTCGTCGACGTCGCCGTGCGCACCGCGGCGGGGCGCGTCCCGATCGTGGCGGCGACGGGATCGCAGTCGCTCGCCGAGACGCGCGCGCTCACCGCGCACGCGGCGAAGGCGGGGGTCGACGCGCTGCTGATCGTCACGCCGTACTACATTCGCCCGCCGCAGCGCGGCCTCGTCGAGTACTATCTCGACGTGACGCGCGGATGCGAGCTGCCCTGGATGGTCTATCACATCCCCGGCCGCGCCGCGGTGCAGATGACGCTCGAGAGCGTCGTCGAGCTGGCCCGCCGCAGCCCGACGTTCGTCGGGATGAAGCAGGCCTTCAACGATCTCGGCTTCGTCTCGGAATGCCTCGGCGCGCTCCCCGACTTTCGGGTCTTCGTCGGTCTCGAAGAGCTGAGCTTTCCGATGATGGCGGTCGGCGCCGTCGGCCTGATGAACGCGGTCGGCAACCTCAACCCAAGGGTGCTCGCCGACATGTGCGAAGCGGTCTGGGCCGGCGATCTCGCGCGCGGCCGCGCGCTGCACCAGCAGTTGCTGGAGCTCAACAAAGCGGTGTTCTACGACACGAACCCGATCCCGATGAAATACATGATGAAGCGCCTGGGCCTGCTCGAAACGAACGAGCACCGCCTGCCCATGGCGCCCGCGACGCCCGAGCTCGAAGAGCGCCTCGACGGCGTTCTCGAGCGAGCCGGGCTGTCGACCGCCGCCGCGACGTGAGCGCGCGTGCTCGCGCGAGCCGCAGCCCGGCGCGACGATGAGACGCGCTTCCGACGGCTCGCCGACGAGACGCGCCTCCGACGGCTCGCCGTGAGATGAAGCTGCTCAGCTATCGGCTCGCGGGCGACGGCGGGATGGTGCGCTACGGCGCCGTTCGCGGCGACGGCGCTATCGATCTGTCGGCGCGGCTCGGCGCGCGCTATCGGTCGCTGCGCGAGCTGCTCGACGCGGACGCGCTCGACGAAGCGGCGCACGCCGTCCGCGGCGCTTCCCCGGAGCACGCGCTCGGTGACGTGACGTTCCTGCCGCCGATTCCGGAGCCGCAGAAGATCCTGTGCATCGGCGTGAACTACGTCAACCGCAACGCGGAGTACCGCGACGGCTCCGAGATTCCGACGCGGCCGAGCGTGTTCATGCGCGCGCCCGGATCGCTCGTCGGCCACCGCGCGCCGCTCCTGCGGCCGCCGGAGTCCGAGCAGCTCGACTACGAAGGCGAGATCGCGATCGTTATCGGCAAGCGCGGCCGCCGCATCCCGCGCGAGCGCGCGCGCGAGCACGTCGCGGGCCTCACCTGCATGAACGAAGGCACGATCCGCGACTGGCTGCGGCACGGCAAGTTCAACGTGACGCAAGGCAAGAACTTCGTCGCCTCGGGATCGATCGGACCGTGGATCGTCACGACGGACGAGTGTCCGCCGTTCGACGAGCTGCACGTGTGGACGCGCGTCAACGGCGAGATCCGGCAGGACGACACGACCGCGAACCTCGCGTTCCCGTTCGACGTGCTGATCGAATACCTGTCGACCTTCGCCGAGCTCGTACCGGGCGACGTCATCGCGACCGGGACGCCGACGGGCGCCGGCGCGCGCTTCGATCCGCCGCGCTGGCTCGTCCCCGGCGACGTCGTCGAGGTGACCGTCGACGGGATCGGCACCCTCGCCAACCCCGTCGAGGACGAGATCAGAGCGCCGCGATGACGTGCATCTCGACCAGCCATTCGGGCTTGGCGAGACGGCTTTCGACGCAGGCGCGCGCCGGCGGGTTCTCTTTCGAGACCCAGGCGTCCCAGACGGCGTTCATCGCCTCGAACTGCGCGATGTCGCGCAGCCAGATGACGACCGAGAGAATCTTCTCGTGGCCGCTTCCGGCTCGTTCGAGAAGCGCGTCGATCTGCTCGAGGATCTGGCGCGTCTGGCCGGCGACGTCTTGGCTCGCGTCGCGCGGCGTCTGACCGGCGAGGTACACCGTGTCGCCGTGGACGACGGCGCGGCTCATCCGCGGGCCGGGCTCGATGCGGCGGACGCTCATGACGCGGCGGCTCCCGAGACGAGCGCGGGCCGGCACATCGTCGCGCGGTCGCCTTGCGCGCGCAAGTATTGCGGCGGCCACGCGACGTCGGCGCCCAGCGTGCGCGCGGCGAAGAGCGGCCAGTACGGATCGCGCAGCAGCTCGCGCGCGAGGATCACGACGTCCGCGCGTCCTTGCGCGACGATCGCTTCGGCGTCGATGGGTTCGACGATCATCCCGACCGCGCCGGTCGGCACGCCCGCCTCGCGGCGGACGCGTTCGGCGAACGGCGTCTGATAGAGCGGCCCGACCGGGATCGTGCCGGGCGCGACGGGGACGGCGCCGCCGCTGCTGCAGTCGATGAGATCGACGCCTTCGGCGTGCAGCCGCCGCGCGAGCTCGACGCTCTGCTCGACGTCCCAGCCGCCTTCGACCCAGTCGGTCGCCGAGATCCGCGCGAGCAACGGGAAGCGCTCGGGCCACACGCGGCGCACCGCGCGCGCGATGTCGAGCGCGAGCCGCGTGCGGTTCTCGAACGAGCCCCCCCAGCGGTCGGTGCGCCGGTTCACCAGCGGCGAGAGGAACTGATGGATCAGGTAGCCGTGCGCGGCGTGCAGTTCGATGACGGTCGCGCCGAGGTCGAGCGTGCGGCGCGCGGCGTCGGCGAACGCGGCGACGATCGCCGCGATCCCGCGCTCGTCGAGCGCCGCCGGGACCGGATAGCGGTCGTTGAACGGCTCCGTCCCGGGCGCCGCCGGCGTCCAGCCGCCGCCGGCGGGCGAGACGGCGCCCTCGCCGTCCCAGGGGCGCTTCGTCGAGGCCTTCCGGCCGGCGTGCGCGAGCTGGATGCCGAACGCGGCGCCCTGCGAGGTGCAGAAGCGCGCGATCCGGGCGAGCGTCTCGGCCTGCTCGTCCTTCCAGAGCCCGAGGTCTTGCGGCGAGATCCGGCCGTCGGCGGTGACCGCGGTCGCTTCGGTGAGGACCAGTCCGGCGCCGCCGACCGCGCGGCTCCCGAGGTGCACGACGTGCCAGTCGTTCGCGAAGCCGTCGTCCGAGGAATACTCGCACATCGGGGAGACGACGATGCGGTTGCGCAGCGTGACGCCGCGCAGCGCGAGCGGAGAGAAGAGCGAGGACACGCTAGAAGATCGCGGAGCGGCAGTGCGAACGGAAGTCCACGCCTTGCCCGTTCAACGCAGTAGGATCCTGGAGCGACCGGAGCGCGATCGCAGTTTGGCTGTTCACCCTCGGTACGACCGCGCCGGCGGCAAGTCGGTGGCGGCGTGAGGCGCCTCGACACCCGGGCGATCGAGAACATCGCGAGCGCGCCGGCGACCGCGTACGACCGCCGGAACGCGGCGATCCTCGCCGCGCTGCTGCTCCTGGCGCTCGTCGCGACGATCCCCGTGGCGCGGCTGAAGCTTCCCGAGGTACCGGCGTTCCTGCCGCTCGTCATCGGCGCGAGCATCCTGGCGCTGCTCATGACGAGCGCGCTGCTCTACGTCCAGTACCGGATCGCCCGCGACACGAAGCTGGCGCTGCTCGCGCTCGCCTACGCCTGGCTGGCGGCGGGCGAGTCGCTATACGTGCTGGCGGTCCCCGGGGTGTTCTCGCCGGGCGGGCTGCTCGGGGGCGAGCGGACCGCCGCCGGCTTCTTCGTGTTCGGGCATCTCGGCTTCGCGATCCTGGCCCTGCTGCACGGGCTCGCGTCGCGGCGCTCGTGGCGCTTCGCGCGCATCCGCGTCCGCGCCCTCGCCACCGTCGCCGGCTGCGTGTTCATCGCGTTCGCCGTGCTGCTGATCGCCGTGCGCGGCATCGTCCCGGCCGACCTCTTCGCCGCGGCGCCGGGGGCGGTGCTGGCCCGCCCCGCCAGCCCGCTGCTCATCGTCGTGACCGCGATCGCGCTGGCGATCGTCGCGCAGCGGCTCGGCACGGTGACGCAAGTTTGGGTCTCGGTCGTGCTGTTCGCGAAGATCGTCGAGCTCGTCAGCGCCGGACAGCTCGCCGGCCACCGCTACGAGTTCGGATGGTACGCCGCGCGCATCGAGGGGCTGGTCTGCGCGGTGATCCTCCTCGCCGTCTTCCTCGTGAAGATCAACGACCTCATGCTGCGCCTGGCGAGCCGCAGCCGCTCGACCGCCGAGGCGCTCGAGGTCGGCGAAGCGCGCTACGCATCGCTCGCCAACGTCGTCCCGCAGCTGATCTGGACCGCGAACGCCGAGGGCGCGATCGAGTACGTCAACGACCGCTGGGTGGCGTACACCGGATTCGACCTCAACGCGACGCGCGACGGCGGATGGCGTGAGGCCGCCCAGCCCGACCAGGAGCCGTCGATCCGCGAGCGCTGGCGCGCGAGCCTCGAGACCGGCGAGCCGTTCGCCGCCGAGCTGCGGCTGCGCGAGGGCGCGACGGGGCGGTACCGCTGGTTCCTGGTCAACGCCGTCCCGGTGCGCGGCCGGCGCGGCGAGGTCGTCGCCTGGATCGGGACCTGCACCGACGTCGACGAGCAGAAGCGGCTCGAGGAGCGCGAAGCGTTCCTCTCCCGCGCGGTCGAGCGGCTCGGGGCCTCGCTCGACGTCACCGCGACGGTCGCGGCGATCCGCGCGGCGGTGATTCCGATGCTCGCCGAGCGAACCTGGGTCGCGCTGCTGGACGACGACGGGCGCTACGTCGTCGCCGGGATGGGGAGCACCGACCTCAAGGAAGAGCTGGACACGCGCCGTTGGATCGGCGTGCCGTTCCAGCCGGCGCTGCACGAGGCGGTCGCGAAGATCGTCGACGGCGGCGAGCCGGTGATCCTCGAAGCTCCGGACCGCTTCCCCGACCCGTGGCTGCGCGAGCTGCCCGCGGGCGCGGCGATGATCGCGCCGCTGGTCAGCGGCGACGTCGTCATCGGCGCGCTGGCGCTCGGGCGGCGCAACGCCCGCGCGTACGACGCCGACGACGTGAGCCTCGTGCGCGAGCTGGCCCGGCGCGCCGCGCTCTCGCTCGACCACGCCCGGCTCTACGAGCGCGAGCGCACGACCGCCGACGCGCTGCAGCGCGCGATGCTGCCCGCGCAGCTCCCGCAGCTCCCCGGCATTCGTTTCTCGGCGTCGTATTCGGCGGCATCGGAGTCCCAGCGGGTCGGCGGCGACTTCTACGACGCCTTCGAGCTGCCCGACGGCCGGGTGGCGCTGACGATCGGCGACGTCACGGGACACGGGCTCGAGGCGGCCGTGATCATGGGCGAGATCCGCCAAGGGCTGCGCGCGGCGTCGTTCGAGTCGGCCGAGCCGGCGGCGATCCTCGATCGCGCGAACCGGCTGTTCGTCGCGAGCGGGCGCAGCGTCTTCGTCACCGCGATCTTCGGCATCTTGGACCCGGCCACGGGCCGCTTCGCGTACGCGACCGCCGGGCATCCCTCGCCGCTCGTCGCGTTCGGCGAGACGGTGCGGCGGCTGCCGGCCGCGGGGCTTCCGATCGGACTGCGCGACGAGGAGGGCGTCGACTTCGCGGTGCGGCTCCACGCGCCGGTCACGCTCGTGCTCTTCACCGACGGGCTGATCGAATTCGGCCGCGACATCGACGCGGGCGAACGGCGGATCGAAGCGGCGGTGGGCGCGCTCGCCGGCGAGGAGCTCGACCACCTGGCCGGCGCGTTGATGAAGGCGGTCCTCGGCGAGGACGAGCCGACCGACGACGTCGCGATCCTCACGCTCACGGCCGACCGCTTCGCGGGCGAGATCGAGGGCGACGAGCGCGAGTGGCGGTTCGCCGCGAACGACGCGCGGACGGGCGCGATGGTGCGGCGCGAGGTCGGCGCGCTCGTCGCGGAGTGGACCGGCCGCTCCGACGTGCGTTTCGCCGCCGAGCTGGCGTACGGGGAGTTGGTCGCGAACGCGATCCGCCACGCGCCGGGATACGTCCGGGTGATCGTGCGGCGCGACCCCGGCGAGCCCACGATCCTGGTCGTCGAAGATACCGGCCCGGGCTTCTCGCCGACGGCGGAGCCGCTCGACCCGCTCGCCGAGAGCGGGCGCGGGCTACGGCTGGTGGAGTCGATGAGCGACGGGCTCGAGATCGGCGGGAAGCCGGGCGGCGGGACCCGCGTCGCGGTCAGCTTCGCACCGGCGCGCGCCGACGGCCTCGCCGCGGAAGCCGCTCAGACGCGCTCGACCTCGGCGCGGTCGTAGACGACGAGGGAGGTGACGCCCCGGACGTCGCCGCCCGTCGCCTCCAGGTAGGCGGCGGCCATCGGGAGCGCCCGGTCCAGCGCGGCCGTGAGCTGCTCGACGAAGCCCACGGGATCGCGGTAGAACGGCGACTCCCAGGGGCTGCCGGAGAACCGCAACAGCTCGCGCGCCTGACGCACGAGCGCGCGCGCCGCAACCAGCTCGGCGTGCGAGAGCGACGCCGGCGCGCCGGCCGGGAACGGCGCCGGACGGAACGCCGAAGCCGCGCGGTCTCTTTGCCGGCCGTCCAGCTCATCGAGCTCGACCAGCACGTCGAACGCCTTCATGGGCCTGTCGAATGACGCGTACAACGCGTGGGTTCCTCGGCCGAGCGTACCACGCCGAGCAGAGACTTTGGTCCCACGCGCCCACCAAGCGAGGGGTTTCCGTCCTAAAGTCCGGGCGACTGTGATCCGATGTACACAACGTAACCGTCTTCCGGTTCCATGGAAGGGACCCGCATGACCTCACGGATTCGACTGCTCGGCGCGATCGCTACGATCGGCGCCCTTTCCGCAACGCTCGCCCCTGCGTCGGCCTCGACGACGACGCAAGGATCCGCGCAGCTGAAGTTCACGCTGGCCGCGACGTCGATGCTCGCGCTCGTGACGCAATACAGCGCCCCGTTCACCCAGGGCAATGCGACGCCGACGCTCCTTCCGAGCGCGGCCGGCGTGTGCGCCGGGACGGGATCCGAGTCGAACTTCACGCTGACCTTCGGGACGATCGTTCCGCCCGCGGCGGCCGCCGCCGGCTGCCTCTACAAGAACGCCGTCGCGATCTCGGTGAACACGAACGACTCGGCCGGCTACAGCGTCACGGAGTACCTGGATTCCAGCCCGGGAACCGGGATGGGCGTGTGTGCGATGCCGAACGGCGGCGCCTCGTTCCCGATCGCGCTCGGCGCGATCGCGACGTCGACCCGCGCCGGCAACCCCGCCGCGGGCTCGTTCACCGGCATGAATCTCACCGGCTGCACGGGCGGCAGCGTCGTGCCGGTCGCGGCCGGCGGTACCGACTCCGGCGGCAGCGTCCCGGGCAATCCGGGGACCGCGGGGCTCGAGTACTACACGAACTCGACCGCGGGCCTCACGCTCGCGAGCGGCGCCGGTGCGACGACGGGAACGCAGTACCTCGGCGAAGACGTGCAGGTGAACGCGGCGCTCGGCGCGCCGTCGAGCACCGCCGGCTTCACCGGCGTGTACATGACGATCCAGCTGCTCTCGAACTAGGGCAGGGTTCGGATGAGCACGCCGCAATGATGCGGCGATGCTCATCCGCGGCGCGGTCGCGGTCGCCGCGGCTGCGCTGGTCCTGTTTCTCGCCGTCCCGCTCGCCGCGCTCTACGCCCACCTCGCGCCGGCGCGGCTCGTCGCGGTGCTGGGCTCCCCCGCCGCGCTAGCGGCGCTGCGGATCTCGCTCGTCACCACGGCCGCCTCGCTCGTCCTGACGCTCGCCTTCGGGACGCCGCTCGCCTACGCGCTGGCGCGCGGCGCCTTCCCCGGGCGCGGACTCGTCGACGCGCTGGTCGACCTCCCGATCGTCGTTCCGCCGGCGGTCGCCGGGCTCGCGCTCCTGTTCGTGTTCGGGACGCGCGGCGTGTTCGCGCCGCTGCTGGGCGCGCTGCACGTGCGGCTCGCATTCACCACCGCCGCCGTGGTGATGGCGCAGCTCTTCGTCGGCGTCCCGTTCTACGTGCGGGCGGCGCGGGCCGGATTCGGCGCGGTCGATCGCGTCCTCGAAGACGCCGCGGCGACGCTCGGGATGGGCCCGCTGCGCACCTTCGTGCGGGTGACCGTCCCGCTCGCCTTCCCGGCGCTCGCGGGCGGCGCGGTGCTCGCGTGGGCGCGCGCGCTCGGCGAGTTCGGCGCGACGATCATGTTCGCCGGCAACCTGCAGGGCGTCACGCAGACGCTGCCGCTGGCGGTCTACCTCGGCCTGGAGAGCGGGGACCTCGACCTCGCCTCGGCGCTCGCGGTCGTCCTCGTCACGGTCGCGCTCGCGATCGTCGTCGCGGCGCGCATGCTCGAGCGGCGCGCCGCGTGATCGCCGTGCGTGCGCGCAAGGCGCTGCGCGAGTTCGCGCTCGACGTCGACGTGACGTTCGGCGACGGCGTGACCGTGCTCGCCGGGCCGAGCGGCGCCGGAAAGTCGACCCTGCTGCGCATCGTCGCCGGCCTCGCCGTCCCCGACGACGGTCGTGTCGCGCTCGGCGCGCGGCTGCTCGAGGACGAGGGCGTGCGCGTCCCCGCCTTCCGCCGCGAGATCGGCTACGTGTTTCAGGAATACGCGCTCTTCCCGCACCTCGACGTGCTCGGGAACGTCGCCTTCGGGCTCGCCGCCCGCGGCGTGGCGCGCGCCCGGCGCGAGCGCGTCGCCGCCGAGTGGCTCGAGCGGCTCGGGCTCGCCGGCCACGCGCGCGCGCGGCCGACCGCGCTCTCCGGCGGAGAGCGTCAGCGTGTCGCGCTGGCGCGCGCGCTCGCCTGGACGCCGCGCGCGCTGCTGCTCGACGAGCCGTTCGCGGCGCTCGACGTCGCGACGCGGGCGCGCGTTCGCGAGCACGTCGCCGCGACGCTGGCCGGGCTCGCCATTCCGGTCGTGCTGGTCACGCACGACCCCGAAGACGTCGCCGCGTTCGGTGCGCCGGTCGTCCGGCTCGATCGCGGCCGCGTCACGCCATGAGCGCATGAAAAACGACGACGGCGCCGTCCACCTCTGCAATGGCGCGGACGACGCCGTCCTCGTTCGAGGGCGAACTACGATGAAGTGCTGAAGGCCCCTCGCGCTGTCCGATACCACTCCGCCGCGGCCGTTAAACATCGGGAGAACCCGTGAAGCTCTGCACCTACGAACACGGAGGCGCCGTCCTCGTCGGCGCGCTCGAGGGCGACGAGATCGTCGACCTGCGCGCCGCCGACCCGGCGCTGCCGGCGACGATGCTCGATCTGCTGCGCGGCGGCGCCGGCGCGCTCGACCGCGCGCGCCGCGCGGCGGCCCGCGCCGAACGCGCGCACCGCGTGCGGCGCGACGCCGTGCGGCTGCTCCCTCCGATCCCGAACCCGTCGAAGATCGTGTGCATCGGGCTGAACTACCGCGATCACGCCGCCGAGGTGAAGCTTCCGCTGCCCGAGCACGTCGCCGTTTTCGCGAAGTGGAACAACACGCTGATCGGCGACGGTGCGCCGATCGTGCTGCCGCGCGTCTCGCACCGCGTCGACTACGAGGCGGAGCTCGCCTTCGTCGTCGGGGCGCGCTGCCGCAACGTGACGGAAGCGGACGCGGGCGCCGCGATCGCCGGCTACACCTGCTTCAACGACGTCAGCGTGCGCGACTACCAGTCGTTCACCTCGCAGTGGACGCTCGGGAAGACGTGGGACACGCACGGGCCGTGCGGCCCGGTGCTCGTGACGGCCGACGAGATCCCCGACCCGCAGGCGCTCGCGATCCGCTGCTCGATCGACGGCGAGACGCTGCAGGATTCGAACACCTCGCAGATGGTGTTCGGCGCGCACCGTCTGCTCACCGAGCTGAGCGCGGTGATGACGCTCGAGCCCGGCGATCTCGTGGCGACCGGGACGCCGGCCGGCGTCGGGCTGGCGCGCACGCCGCGGCGCTGGATCAAGGCGGGCGAGCGCGTCCGCGTCGAGATCGAGCGGATCGGCGCGATCGAGAACCCCGCGGTCGCCGAGGCGGAGGCCGCCGGAGGCGCTTGACCGCCGCGGCGGCCCCGTGCTACTCTCCGCGGACATGACGTCGCGCTCGTATGTCGTTCCGGTCTACGCGTTTTTCGTCGGGCTTCGCCCGCCGGCCGGATCGTCGTACGCATAACGAGTCAGCAGAAGCACTCAGCGCACGAACGCCCCGGCCGCAAACGCCGGGGCGTTCGTCGTTTCCGCCCCAGGAGATCGCACCGTGATGACCCGGACCGCCACGACCGCGTGGCTCGACGGCACCCTGCTCGACGACGACCAGCTTCGTCTCCACGCGCTCACGCACGCGCTGCACTACGGTTCGTCGGTCTTCGAAGGGATCCGCGTCTATCCGACGCCGCGCGGTCCGGCGATCTTTCGCCTGCGTGAGCACGTCGACCGGCTCCTCGCCGGCGCGGCGGCGTACGGGATGCAGCTCGCGTACGACGCGGACGCGCTGTGCGACGCGATCCGCGCGACGGTCCGCGCGAGCGGACGCGACGCCGCGTACGTCCGTCCGCTCGCGTTTTTCGGCGGCGAAACGGTGCGGCTCAATCCCGGCAAGGAGTGCCCGGTGCACGTCATGGTCGCCGTGCTGCCGTTCGACGGGATCCTGCCCGGCGCCGGGACGCCGATGTTTCGCGCGACGATGTCGCCGTTCATGAAGACGCCTTCGCGCGCGATGCCCTCGACGGTGAAGGCGGGCGGCCACTACACGAACTCGATTCGCGCGCTCGCCGAAGCGCAGGCCCGCGGCTTCGACGAATCGATCCTGCGCAACGACCGCGGCGAGATCGCGGAGGGCAGCGGCGAGAACGTCTTCATCGTGCGTGACGGCGCGCTGATCACCAACGATGCGGACGCGGACATCCTGCCCGGCATCACCCGCGCCAGCGTGCTCACGCTCGCGCGCGAGGCCGGGATCACGACGCGCGTTCGCGCGCTGACCCGCGACGATCTCGCGACGTGCGACGAGGCGTTCTTCACCGGCACCGCCGCCGAGCTCGTTCCGATCGTCGCGATCGACGAGCGCGCCTTCGCCGGCGAAGGCCCGGTGACGGAACGGCTCCGGACGATCTACACCGACGTCGTCCGGGGGCGACGCGACGCGCCGGAGCGGTGGCTCACCACGGTCTAGCCATCGCGCGACGCGTCCGCGCGGAACCAGGTGACGACGGTGCAGCGCTCACCGGCGAGCACCGGCGTGACTTCGTGCGTGGTCTCCGAGCGGAACGCGACCAGCATGCCGCGCTCCGCTTCGACGGAGTACGGAGGCTCGGGCGCGTGCGGCGGTCCGTACAGCACCAGGGTGCCGCCGGTGTAGCCGCCGGGCTCGTTCTTCGCCGGTGCGCTCAGGAAGACGACGGCCGAAACCCGCCGCCCGAGCGAGCCGTCGCGGATCAGCGGCGTGTTGCCGTCCTGGTGCGCCACGAAGTAGTCGCCGGCGACGTAGCGCACGAACTGCGGCGCTTCGCAGCGCGCGAGCGCGACGCCGAAATGGCGTTCGAAGGCGACCCGCTGCGCGAGGAGCCGCGAAGCGATCCGTTCGCGCGTCGCCGGGGAGACGTCGACGAGCGTCGCTTTACGCGCCTGCGGAAGCACCCTCGCCGGGTCGCCGGAGGTTCCGTAGACCGGCGCTTGCAGCCCGGCGGCGTGCCGCATTTCGTCGGTCACCCGCGAGCACTCGGCCGCATCGAGAAACAGCGGGATCCGAAGAAGGCCGGCCATCGTTCGGTGTTCCGCCGGTACGGGGAGGTGTCCCTCGGCCCGCGGCGGTAGCGACGGCGGGTGAAGCGTGCTCGTGTTCTCGTCGCGCTCGCGCTGGCGTGCGCGCTCGTGCCCGCCGCGCCGGGCGATCTCGCGGCGGAGTCGCCCGTGCCGCTCGATTACAAGGCGTACGACGGCTGGAACGCGATCCGCACGCCCAAGCTCTCCGACGACGGAAAGCTGCTCGCCTACGCGCTGACGCCGGAGGACGGCGATCCGACGCTGGTCGTGCGCGATCTCGACGACGGGACCGAGCGGCGCGAGCCGCGCGGCAGCGCGCCCGCGTTCGTCGACGGCGGACGCTTCGTCGTGTACACGCACGTCGCGGCGAAGAAGGACGTCGACGCCGCGAAGAAGGCGAAGAAGCCGGAAGCGGAGCAGCCGAAGAACGGCGTCGGTATCCTGGATGTGCGGAGCGGCGCGGCCGAGGTCGTCGACGACGTCAAGACGATCGCCGTCGCGAAAGACGGCGGACCGGCGATCGCCTATCTCGCCGAGCCGTCGCCTTCGCCGAGCGGGTCGCCGGCGGCGAGCGCGGCGCCCGCGACGCCGCCGGCGCATCCGAGCGCGCCGGCGCGCGGCGAGCCGAGTCCCCAAGTCCGCGCGTCGATCACGCCCGCGCCGAGCGTCCTCGCCTCGGCCGCCGCGACGGCGGCGCCGTCTCCGTCCGCCTCGCCGTCGCCGGCACCGAAGGCCGACAAGAAGAAGGACACCGGGGCGCCGCTGACCATTCGCGACCTGGCGCGCGGCACGCGCGTCGTCGCCGCCGACGCGACCGCCGTCGTCGTCTCGGACGACGACAGCGTGATCGCGTACGCGACCGAGACGAAAGACGGCGCCGGCGACGCGGTCCACGTCTACGACGTCGCGCACGGCACGAGCACCGCGGTCGCGACGGGCGCCGGACGCTACCGCGATCTCGCGCTCGCGCGCGACGGCTCGTCGCTCGCGTATCTGAGCGACGCGCAGACGTATGCGAGCGACGTTCCGCACGACGCGCTCTACGTCGTCGATCTGCGCGCGGCGCGGCCGGCCGCGCGAAAGGCCGTCGACGCCGGCACGGCGGGACTGCCGCGCGCCGCGACGCCGAGCGCCAACGGCACGACGTCGTTCTCGAAGGACGGGCGCCGCGTGTTCTTCGGCACGGCGGCCGAGCCGACGCCGCGGCCGTCGGGGACGCCGGAGCCGATGCAGGTCTCCCAGTGGTCGTGGAACGACGACGTGCTGCAGTCGCAGCAGAAGAAGGACGCCGAGCAGGACCGCAAGCGCACGTACCTCGCCGTCTACGACCTCGCGAACGGACGCTTCGCGCAGCTCGCCTCGCCGTCGATGCGCACGGTGACCGTGAACGACAATCCGAACGTGGCGCTCGGCGAAGACGACCGCGCCTACCGGCGGGCCGGCTCGTGGCTCGGTGAAGACTATCGCGATCTCTATGCGGTCTCGCTCGCCGGCGGCGCGCGCCGGCGCATCGCGACGCGCGCCGCCGAGGCGGAGCGGCTCTCGCCGGACGGCGCGCACGTCGTCGTCTGGGACGAGCGGGCGCGGCACTGGGTGGCCATCCGCACGCGCGACGGGCGGCGCGTCGTCCTCGCGCCGCACGCGAACGTCGCGTTCTACGACGTCGAGGACGACCACCCGGAGCCGCCGCAGCCCGAAGGGTTCGGCGGCTGGCTCGCCGGCGGCCGCGGCGTGCTGCTGTACGACCGCTACGACGTGTGGCGCGCCGATCCCGAGAGCGGTGCGGCGACGAACCTCACGCGCGGCGAGGGCGCGCGCTCGAAGACCGTCTACAGCGCGGTCTCGACCGACCCGGACGCGACGTCGTTTGCGCTGGACAAGCCGATCCTGCTGACGCTGATCGACACCCGCACGTACGCAAGCGGCTACGCGAGCGTCGCGCCCGGCGGCGGCGTTCCGGCAACGCTGTTCAAGCGCGACGAGATCGTCTATGGGACCCGGCCCGTCTTCGAAGAGCCGCTGCACGACCAGAGTCTCCCGCCGCTGGCCGCGAAGCACGGCGACCGGTACGTCTTCTCGCGCCAGACGTTCCGGGAGTATCCGGACCTGTGGGCGAGCGACACAGCGTTCCGGGGGCTGCGCCGCGTCACCGACGCGAACCCGCAGCGCGCACGGTATCGCTGGGGCAGCGAACGGCTGCTCTCGTACACCGCGAAGGACGGAACGCCGCTGCGCGCGGTGATGCTCGTCCCCCACGGCGCGAAGCCGGATCGCCGTGCGCCGATGCTCGTGTACTTCTACGAGCGCTGGAGCGATCTGTACCACGCGTTCTACTCGCCGGCGCCCGGAACGAGCCCCAATTTCTCGCGCTACGTCTCGAACGGCTACGTGGTGCTGCTCCCCGACGTGAAGTATCGCATCGGGCATCCCGGCGAGAGCGCGCTGCGCTGCATCATGCCGGCGGTCGACGCGGCGCTGCGGACGGGCTACGTGAACCCCTCGCGGATCGGGATGGCAGGGCACTCGTGGGCCGCGTACCAGATCAACTACCTGATCACGAAGACGCACCGCTTCCGCGCCGTCGAAGCGGGCGCCGCGGTGGACGACATGATCAGCGCGTATGGCGGGATCCGGCTGGAGAGCGGGGTCGTGCGCGAGTCGCAGTACGAGCACACGCAGTCGCGGATCGGCGCCACGCCGTGGGATCGTCCCGACCTGTACCTCGAGAACTCGGGGCTGTTCGGGATCCGCGACGTCACCACGCCGTACCTGACCATCCACAACGACGCCGACGGGGCCGTCCCGCAATTCCAAGGGATCGAGTACGTCACCGCCATGCGCCGGCTGGGGAAGACGGCGTACCTGTTCTCGTTCGACGGCGAGGATCACAATCTCAAAGGACGCGAGCAGCAGAAGTGGTGGACCGTCCACCTCGACGAGTGGTTCGACTACTGGCTCAAGGGCGCGCCGCGCCCGGCCTGGATGAACGGCGTGCCATATCTGCACCGCGGCGAGCGCGACGTGCACCCGCTCTACGGCGAGCCCGGCTGAGGTGCGGCGCGCCGCGCTGGCCGGCGCGTCGGCGCTCGCCGTCGCCGGCGCGCTCGCGTGCGCGGCGTGCACGCCGCGCGCGGCGCGCGACGATGCGGCGCACGCGCGCATCGGGGTCGAGGTGGAGCCGCACACGCTCGCGCCGATCCTCGGCGAATCGATCACCGACAACGAGATCCTGCGGCTGATCTACGATCCGCTCGTCGGCTGCGACCGGAACGGCAACCCGGTGCCGGCGCTCGCGGCCGCCGTCCCGACCCGGGCGAACGGCGGCATCTCCGCGGACGGGCTGACCGTGACGTACCGGCTGCGGCGCGACGTGCGCTGGCAGAACGGGCGCCCGTTCACGAGCGCCGACGTCGCCGCGACGTTCCGCGCGGTGATGGACCCGCGCAATCCGGTCGCGACGCGCCACGGCTACGACGTCGTCGCCCGCGTGGAGACGCCCGATCGCCGGACGATCCGCTTCCGCCTGAAGCGTCCGTTCGCGCCGTTCGTCGGAACGGTGTTCGCCGAGAGCGACTCGCCGTTTTACGTCGGGCCGGCTCCGTCGATGACCGGCGCGCTCGAGCGCGCTCCGATCGCGAGCGCGCCGGTGGGCACCGGGCCGTACCGGGTGGTGCGCTGGATTCGCGGCGACCGGCTCGAGCTCGAAGCGAACCCCGCGTACTGGGGCGGCGCGCCCGCGATCCGCCGCCTGACGCTGCGGTTCATCCCCGACGAGAACACCGAGTTGGTCGGCTTGCGCACCGGCGACCTCGACGCCGTCCTGGTGCTCTCCGCCAACGCCGCCGCGCAGGCGCGCGCGATCCCGCACGTGCGCGTCGACGCCTCGCCGACGAACGGCTATTTCGGGATGCTGATGAACACGTCGCGCGGCGCGACGGCCGATCGGCGCGTCCGCCGCGCGATCGCCGAAGCGGTCGACCCGGCGGCGTTTCGCGCCGACGTCACGCACGGCTACTACGCGCGCGCGATCGCCGATCTCCCGACGGTGCTGTGGGCGGCCGATCGCGCGCTCGCGCCGGTTCCGCACGATCCCGCCGGCGCACGGACGATCCTCGCGCGAGCCGGGTACGGCGGACGGCGCCGGCTCGAGCTGGAGCTCGCGATCGTCGGCAGCTCGCAGACGTACCGCGCCGAGGCGGTGCTGCTGCAGAGCGAGCTGCGCGCGGTCGGCGTCGACCTGCGCATCCACCCGTATCTCGGCGATACGTATTCGGCGCCCGCCGCGGCCGGCGGGATCCTCGCGCGCGGCCGGTACGATCTCGCGCTGTACGGCTGGATCGCGGGGATGGACCCGGACGACAGCTCGCAGTTCACCTGCGCCGAGCGTCCGCCGGCGGGATACGATCAAACGTTCTACTGCAGCGAGGAGATGGACGCCGCGCAGCGCGCGGCGCTCGGGACGTACGACCTGCGCGCGCGCAAGCGCGCGTACGCGCGCATCGAGGCGCTGCTGCTGCGCGACGATCCGATCGCGTTCCTCGGCTCGCCGGTGAAGATCGCGGCCCTGCGCGCGGGCTTCGGCGGCTTCTCGCCCTCACTGATCACGCTGACCGCGAACGCCGGGCGCTGGACGTTGCATCGCTGAGCGGGCCCGGGGGGCGGCCCCGCCGGACGCTCCGAATCACCGGCCATGATCCGGCGTATCCCCGTCGCCATGCTGGCCGTGCTGCTGGGCGCAGCCTCGCTCGCCTCGGCGCGCGCGGCCGGCGACGAGACGGCTCCCCAAGCCGCGGCGAAGCCGGCACCGCAGGCGCACGCCAGCGGCGCGCCCGTCACGCCGGCTCCCGTGCCGACGCTCGCGCCGACCCCGCCGGCGGAGCCGTCGACGGCCCCCGCCGGCGCGCAGCCGGCCCGGTCCGCCTCGGGTCTGCGCGTCGTGCTGCCGAGCATGCTCCCCGCGGCCGGAGCGACCCAGCCGTACGCGACGTTCGTGAAGGGCGCGACCACGCAGAGCGGCGTGATCGACCTGATTCGCAAGGACGACGATCTGTATTTCGATCTCGGTCCGGCGAACTTCGATCACACCTACGTGATCGTGCCGTCGATCGAGCGCGGCGTCGGAAGCGGCGCGTTCGCCGGACGGGTCTACAACCCGATCCCCGTGACGTTCAAGCTGGTCGGGAAGCGCGTGCTCTGGATCACCCCGAACACGCGGTACGTCGCGCCGAAGGGATCGGCCGCGGCGAACTCGCTCGCGATCAGCGTCGGCGACTCGGTGATCCTCTCGACGCCGGTCGTCGCCGAGGACAAGGACAAGAAGCACGTCGTCGTCGCGCCCTCGCTGTTCCTCACCGACTTCGAGAACGTCGGGGCCGATCTCGGGCGCGGCGTGACGCCGCCCTCGCTTCCCGGGCTGCTCGTGCTCTCGATCCGTCCTACCTTCGCGGTCGACGCGACGAAGTCGTACTACGGCCGCACCAAAACGTTCCCGCGCAACGACGAGATCAGCGTGAACCTCGCGTTCAACGGGCCGGCGAACGCGATGCCCACCGTGCCCGACGGCCGCGGGATCCCCGTCGTGATGCACTACAGCGTGATCGCGCCGCCGGAGCGCGATCCGAAGTTCGTCCCGCGGCTCGCCGACGACCGCGTCGGGTACTTCATCACCGCGCGCAAGAGCTACGGCAACGACGCGGCGTCGACGCCGTTCGAGCGCTTCATCGAGCGCTGGAACCTCGACGACGGGCCGATCACGTTCTACCTCACCGACGAGATCCCGCGCGAGTACCGCGACACCGTGCGGCGCGGGATCCTCGCCTGGAACGACGCCTTCGCGCGCATCGGCCACCCGCACGCGATCGTCGTGAAGGACCCGCCGGCGGATGCGAACTGGGACCCGGACGACGCCCGCTACACGACCGTGCGCTGGATCACCTCGGATCAGCCGGACTTCAGCGCCTACAGCCCGCACGTGAGCGATCCGGATACGGGACAGATCATTCGCGCGGAGGTCGTCATCGACGGCGAGTCGCTGCGCGCGATCAAGACCGGCTACGTGGACCGTGTGCTGCCCGCCGAACGCATCCGCCGCAACGCCTACGAGCTGCCGTTCCTCGCGCCCGCCGAGAGCGCCGCCGCCGGCGACGCGGAGAGCGCGCTCGACGGCGAGTCGTGCAGCCTCGAAGAAGACTCGGTCATGCAGGCCGCGCTCGGCTCGCTGCTCCTCGCGCAAAACCCCCGCACGACCGCGGCCGACCGCGAGCGCTACGCGCAGCAGTGGCTGTACAGCACGGTGATGCACGAGGTCGGGCACACGCTCGGGCTACGCCACAACTTCGCGGGCTCGACGGCGTACAGCTACAAGGAGCTGCACGATCCGTCGTTCACTGCGAAGCACGGGACGACCGGGTCGGTGATGGACTACACGCCGGCGAACATCGCCGCGCCCGGCGAACGGCAGGCCGCGTACTTCCCGACGAAGCTGGGACCGTACGACTACTGGGCGATCGACTACGGCTACGCGACGTTCCCGAACGTGCGCACATCGGCCGACGAAGCGATCCCGCTCTCGCGGATCGCGTCGCGCTCCACGCAGCCCGGCCTCGCCTACGGAACCGACGAGGACGCGCTCGCGAGCTCGGTCGATCCGCACATCCAGCGCTTCGATCTCTCGAACGATCCGCTCTCGTACGTCGACGAGCAGTTTCGCGTCGACGACGACGTCGCGGCGCGGCTGACCAGGACGTTCCCCGGCGACACGCGCTCGTTCCAAGACCTGCGCGCCGGGCTGATCACCGTGCTGAACAACGAGCTGGAGGCGGGGCTGATCGCGGGCAAGTACGTCGGCGGCATCTACACCTCGCGCGCGCACCGCGGCGAGGCGGGCGCGCCGCCGCCCTTCACGCCGGTCTCGCGCGTGCAGCAGCGCCGCGCCTTCGCGCTGCTCGACCGGTACGTGCTCTCGTCGAACGCCTTCCGATTCTCGCCGGCGCTGCTGAACGAGGTCGCGCCGACCCGTTTCGGCCTGCACTGGGGCGCCGCGCGCGTCCCGCGCAGCGACTTCCCGGTGCGCGAGGTGATCGCCGAGCTGCAGGACGACGTGATCGCCGAGATGTTCTCGCCGGTGAACCTCGCGCGGATCGCCGACGAGGAGCTCAAGGTCCGGCGCGCGAGCGACACGATGAGCCTCGCCGATCTCTTCGCCTGGACGAACGCCGCGATCTTCGACGACGTCGGCCGCGCCTCGATCGCGCCGGCGCACCGCGAGCTGCAGCGCCGCTTCGCCGACCTGCAGATGGAGATCGTCGCGCTGCCGGCGACCTTCGCCGACCAGCTCGACCTGCCGCGCGAGACGCAGGCGCTGGCCCGCTACAATCTCACCAAGCTCGCCGCGCGCCTGCCCGGCGCGATCCGCACGGCGCGCGACGAAGCGACGCGCGCTCACCTCGCCGACCTGCGCGTGCGCGTGGTCGGACTGCTGCACGCGCAGAACACGCGTCAAATCTGAGCGGGTACAACCCGCTCATGACCGTGACCGCCCTCGATCTGACCAAGACGCCGCCGCGCAGCGGCCGCGAGATGCTCGGCCGCTACGCCTGGCTCGCACGGCTCGCCGACAAGGCGCGCGCCGAGCATGCCGGCAGCGACGGCGAGTACATCGCCTACTGTCCGCTCTCGATGGGATTCCTGCGCGCCGCCGGCGTCGCGCGCGAGGATTTCGACCGGCTGATCCGCGAGGGCGCCGACGACGGTGCGCTCGTGCGCTGGTTCGACGCGCACGTCTCCGACGCGCAGCGCGAGGCGGCGAACCGGTTCGTGCTCGAGCAGCACGCGTCCGGGCTCGACGAGCAGGACGCCGAAGAGGGCCGCGCCTGAACGTCGCGGCGCGCGCCGGCGCCGCGCGCGCGGGGCCGGTGCTGCGCTGGCGAGGGCGGAGTCTCGCGCTCGACGGCGCGGCGCACGTGATGGGGATCGTCAACGTCACGCCGGACTCGTTCTACGAGCGCGTCGGCGGCGCCGACGCGGCGCTCGCGAAGGCGTGCGCGATGCTGCGCGAGGGCGCAACGCTGATCGACGTCGGCGGGCAGTCGTACGCGGCCGGACGGCGTCGCGTCGCCCCGGACGAAGAGCGCGAGCGCGTCGTCCCCGCGATCCGCGCGATGCGCGAGCGCGGGATCGGCGCGGCGATCTCCGTCGACACCGTTCGCGCCGGCGTCGCGCGCGCGGCGCTCGAAGCGGGCGCCGACGCGATCAACGACTGCAGCGGGCTCTCCGATGCGGCGCTGCCCGACGTGGTCGCCGAATACGGCGCCGGCCTCGTCGTGATGCACATCAAGGGCCGGCTGAACGTGCGCGAGCCGGCCGAGTACGTCTACCGCGACGCGCTCGCCGAGATCGTCGAGTTCCTCCACCTCCGCACGGAGCGCGCGCTCGCCGCGGGCGTCGCGCGCGACGCGATCGCCGTCGACCCCGGGCTCGAGTTCGGGAAGGAGCCGGAAACGGATCTCGAGATCCTGGCGCGCTTCGGCGAGCTGCGGGCGCTGGGGTATCCGATCGTGCTCGCCGCCTCGCGCAAGAGCTTCATCTCGCGCATCGTCGGCCGCCCCGCCTCCGAGCTGCTCGCCGCCTCGCTCGCCGTCGCGGCGGCCGGGATCGCCGCCGGCGCGCGGATCGTCCGCGCCCACGACGTGCGCGAGACCGCCGACGTCGCGCGGATGCTCGCCGCGATCGAGCGCGCGAAACGCGGCGTGATCGCGCTGCCGCCCGCCGGTCCGCCGGGCGAGCCCGGCGAGAACGACGACGAGACCGACGGCAACTCGGCGGCCGAGCGCGCGGTCTAACCGAGCGACCATGCACGTCGTCTACGTCGGGCTCGGCTCGAACCTCGGCGATCGCCAGAGCACGCTCGTCGCCGCGCTGCAGCGGCTCCGCCGTGAGGCGAACGTCGAAGCCGTGTCGTCGCTGTACGAGACCGCGCCGGCGAACGGCGCGGCAGGCCCGGCGTTCCTCAACCTCGCGGCGCGGCTGTCGACCCCGCTCGAGCCGGCCGCGTTCGAGCGCTTCGTCCGCGCGGTCGAAAGCGCGATCGGCCGGCGCACGCGCACGCCGCTCGACGCGCGTCCGATCGACATCGACATCCTGCTCTTCGACGACGCCGTCGCCGATTTCGGGCGCTTCGAGGTTCCGCACCCGTATCTCGCCCGCCGTCCGTTCAACGTGATCCCGCTGGCCGAGATCGCGCCCGAGCTCGTCGACCCGCGCAGCGGGAGGACGATGGCCCAGCTCGCCGCTTCCGTTTCCCACGACGGCGTCGCGCGCAAGCCGCGCGCGGTGCATTTCGTCGCGAACCGGCAGGAGGAAGCGCCCGACGTGCGGCTCTCGCTGAACCGCGTCGGCGTCTCGTCGGTGAAGCGGATCATCCGGCTCGCGATCGGCGGCGAGGAGCGGACGTTCCACGGCGACTTCACGATGGTCGCCGATCTCGCGCCCGACAAGGCGGGCGTCCACATGTCGCGCTTCTCGGAGCTGCTCGAAGCGGCGACGCTCGACGTGCTCTCGCGCAGCGCGAAGCCGGCGCGCGTCGAGGACCTCACCGAGCAGGTCGCGCGCGAGATCGTCTCCTCGCAGGGCGCGCTGCGCGCCGACGTGCGGCTGCGCGCCGAGTTCGGGCTCGAGCGGTGGACCCCGGTGAGCGGGAAGCGCACCGAAGAGACCTACACGCTGGTCGGGATCGCGCACGCCGACGCGCGCGGAAGCCGCCGCGTCGTCGGCGTCGAGGCCGAAGGGATGACGGCGTGTCCGTGCGCGCAGCTGATGGTGCGCGAGCACTCGATGCGCGAGCTGCGGGACGCGGGCTTCGACGAAGCCGACGCCGCGCGCGCGCTCGACGCGCTCCCCGTCGCGACGCACAACCAGCGCGGCCGCGGGGCGATCTACGTCGGGGTCGAGGAGCCGTATGCGGGCGAGGTGCGGGCCGAAGACCTCGTCGAGATCGTCGAGTCGTCGATGTCGAGCGAGACGTACGACCTGCTGAAGCGCCCGGACGAGTTCTTCATCGTCAACAAGGCGCATCACAATCCGAAGTTCGTCGAGGACGTCGTGCGCGGGATCCTGGCACAGGCGCTCGACGTCTACGCCGACTTCCCCGATGCGACGTACGTGGCGGCGACGCAAGTGAACTACGAGTCGATCCACAAGCACGACGCCTTCGCCGAGGCGTTCGGGCTGTTCGGCGAGTTCCGGCGCGAGCTGCGCGACGGCGTCCACGTCGACCAGAAGACCGATCTCGCGACGTGGCTCGGAACGCGGCCGTCCGCGGTCGTCACCGTCTAGCGCGCGGCGGCGCGCGGACCCCGGCCGCGGCGCCGCCCGAGCCGCTCGACGTCGGGGTCGCGTTCCGCTTCCTGCGCGGGCTCAAGCGCAACAACGACCGCACGTGGTTCCACGCGAACCGCGCCGCGTGGGACACGGCGGTACGGCACGGGTTCGAGGAGCTCGTCACGCTGCTGCTGCTCGACGCGGCGCGCGACGACGACCGGCTGCGGCACGCCGATCCGCGCGCGTGCCTGTTCCGCCTCGCGAACGACACGCGCTTCCACGCCGGGAAGGCGCCGTACAAGACGTGGCTCTCGGCCTGGATCTCGCCCGGCGGGAAGAACGGCGCGTTCGCCGGCTACTACGTGCACCTCGCGCCGGGGGAGTCGGAGTTCTCGGCCGGCATCTACGTACCGGAGAAGCCCGCGCTGCGCGTGCTGCGCTCGGTGTTCGCCGAGGACGGCGGCGAGGCGCGCCGCTTCGACCGCATCCTGCACGCGAACGCGCTTCGTCCGTACCTGCCGCTCGAGACGGCGCCGCTGCGCGTGACGCCGCGCGGGTTCCCGAAGGCGCACCGGCGGCTCGGGCTGATCCGCGCGCGCAACTATCTGGTGCGGCGCGACGTGAGCGACGGCGAGCTGCGCGCGCGCGGCCCCTTCGCCGTCTTTCGCGACGCGATCCGCGACTGCGCGCCGTTCGTGCGGTGGCTCGACGAGCATGCGCGCGCCGGTGAGGCGCGAACGGTGGACGACGACCCGGACGCGGACCCGTCCGGCGAGGCGGTTTACGCCGGGGCCGCCGGGCTCGATGCGCTGCGAGGGAGTGAACGCCGGACGCGACGGCGCACTCCGCAGGGGTGATCTCCGAGGTGAAGGACGCGACGCGCGTCGTGCATGCGGGCAAGACCCGTCCCGCGCCGGGTGAGGCGCTGCTCGGCGGGCCGGTGTTCGCGAGCCACTTCGCGGCGCCGGAAGAGGCCGATGCGCCGTTCGCGTACGGACGCGAAGACAATCCGACGTTTCGCGCGTACGAGGCCGCCCTCGGCGAGCTCGAAGGCGGCGCGGCCGTCGTGTTCGCCTCCGGGATGGCGGCGATCGACGCGGTGTTCGGCAGCACGCTCGCGCCGGGAGACCTGCTCGTCGTCCCGGCCGGCGGATACTACGCGACGCGCACGCTGGCCGGAGCGTATGCGGAGAGCCGCGGCGTGCGCGTGCGGCGGTTCGAGCCGGCCGCCGCGGCGGAGCGCTCGACGTACGAGGGCGCGAAGCTCGTGTGGCTCGAGACGCCGCTCAACCCGCAGCTCGATCTCGTCGACGTCGCGGCCGCGGCGCGGCTCGCGCACGACGCGGGTGCGCTGCTCGCCGTCGACGACACGACCGCGACGCCGCTCGCGACGCGGCCGCTCGCACTCGGCGCGGACTTCAGCGTGTCGAGCGACTCGAAGATGATGACCGGGCACGGCGACCTCATCCTGGGTCACGCCGCCGCGAGCGATCCCCATCGCGTCGCGGCGCTCGGCCGGTGGCGGCGGCTGCACGGCGCCGTCCCCGGCCCGATGGAGGTGTTCCTCGCGCATCGCTCGCTGGCCACGCTCCACGTGCGGCTGGAGCGCTGCAGCGCGAACGCGCTGCGCATCGCCGAGGTGCTCGAGGCGCGCGCCGGCGCGCGCGGCGACGTGCGGGACGTCCGCTATCCGGGGCTCGCCTCCGCGCCGCAGCACGCGCTGGCGAAGGAGCAGATGCGCTTCTTCGGACCGGTTCTCTGCTTCGACGCGGGGGCCCGCGAGCGCGCGCTGAGGTTCCTCGCGGAGCTGCGGATCGCCGTCGAGGCGACGAGCTTCGGCGGCGTCCACACGACGGCGGAGCGGCGCGCGCGCTGGGGCGGCGACGACGTCGCCGAGGGATTCGTTCGCCTGAGCGCGGGCCTCGAAGACGCGGACGACCTGATCGCGGACATCGCCGGCGCGCTCGATCGCAGCGGCGGCTCATAGCACGCGCGCGTCGCGCGCCGCGTTCGCGATCAGCTTCGTTCGAGCGCGCGGATGCGGGTCGCGAGCGAGGGATGCGAGGCGAACAGCAGCTCGGCCCAGCGCGGCGGGTCGAGCTCGGCCAAGTTCAGCTCGCCGAGCCGGCGGAACGCGCGGACGCCCGCGCTCGCGTCGTGCGTGGCGGCGACGGCGAAGCGGTCGGCGCGCGACTCCATCGCCCGCGAGACCGCGTTCATCGGCGGCATCGAGGCGAGCTGAACGAGCGAGGCGTAGAACGCGAGCCGCGCGCCTTGCGCCGGCGAGACGAGCCCGGCGCCGGTGGTGCGGCGCAGCGCGCCGTCGGCGAGCAGGATCGTCGCGGCGAGCGACGCGGTGCCGAGCGCGATGCCGAGCCACGGATCGCGGCGGACGTAGTGACCGAGCTCGTGCGCGACGACGAACAGCGTCTCGTCCTCGGGGAACGCCTCGACGAGCGTGTCGGCGAGGGCGATCCGCTCGGTTCCGAGCACGCCGGTGACGAAGGCGTTCGCTTTCTTCGTCTGCCGGCTCATGTCGAAGCGCAGGATCGACGCGTCGCCGACGCCGTAGCGCGCGGCGAGCTCGCGGATGCGGCGTTCGAGCTCGCCGGTCACCGGCTCGTACGTGTTGAAGAGCGGCATCACGAACGTCGGCGCGATGACCGTCGCGAACGCGAGCAGCGGCGGCGTCGCGGCGATCGCCGCGAGCGGCCAGCGCCGCGGCGCACGGGTCACGATAGCGTCGGCGAGCGCGACGACGAGCGCGGTCACGACCGCGCCGACCGCGGCGGCCTTCGCGTGGTCGGCGAGCCAGCCGCGAGCGCTCTGCTCGGTGTTTCCGAAGACGCGCTCGAGGACGTGTCCTTCGACGTAGTCGGCGCCGAGGTCGCGGACGCCGTCGAGCGCGAGCGCGGCGAGCGCGAAGGCCGGGGCGCGCAGCGGCCGCGGGAGCGGGCGCACCGCGCGGTCGAGCGCGTCGCCGAGCACGAACGCCGTCGCCGCGGTCGACGCCAGTGAGCGCGCGATTCCCGAGATCGTGAGCGCACGGCGCGCCGCGCCGTACCGGCGCGGGTCGCGGTTCGCGAGCGCCGGGTACGGCCGCGCGCGGTCGCGCAGCGCCTGCGCCGCGCGCAGCGCCGCGTAGCCGAGCGTGAATCCCGCGGCGATGCCGCACGCCGTCCGTCGCACGCCGCCCATGTACCCGTTACCCGCGCACGCGGCTCACGCCCGGCTCAGGACCGCACGCGCGCCGTGTAGGTCAGCACGGCGTCGCCGCGAGCCGGAACCGTGATGCGCCACGTCGCGGTGGTCGACGACGTCTTTTCGAACGGGGCGCTCGTCTCGGAGATGGTCCACTCGTACGGAATCGTCTCGACCACGAGCACCGTCTGCGGCGCCGGCTTCGCGTTGTGGATCGCGATACGGTACGAGCTCTGGTGCGTCCGGGCGTCGATTGTGTGGAAATCGGTCCGCTGCTTGTACGCGACGACGTCGAACGCGGTACCCAGGAACAGACGGACCGTGTCGCCGTCCGGCGTGTGCGGGATCGCGTCGCCGCCGACGAACTGCGCCGTCCCGGCGGAGTCGCGCTTGTAGACGCGGACGATCCCGGCCGGGAGCGGGATCCCGAGATCGCCGCCCGCGTTGCGGAACGTCAGGTACGTCGCGGGGTTCGTGCGCGTCCCGAGGTCGCCGGCGTTCGCATCGTTCCAGTAGTAGTCGCCGCCGCCGCGCAGCTCGAGCGTCTCGGTGACGGGAAACGCGCGCGCGCGGAGAAGCTCGACCTGCTTCGTCTGCGCGTCCTCGATCGTCGTCTTGCGCGGCAGCGTGTAGAGATGGTACTCCAGCAGCCCTTCCTGGCGCGGTGCGGAAAAGACGTCGGCGGTGGTGACGCGGCCGATCTGCTGCAGCGGGGCCGGCTGCCGCACGGGGACGTGGACGTTCCCCGCGACCAGCTGCACCGAGGCGTCGCGATACGTCGCGCCGCTCTGGTTGGTGAGCGTCACCAGGCCGCGGAGGTCCATCCGGTCGTCGGCCGCGTCGAGCATCGCCGTGTAGTCGGCACGCCAGGTCAAGCCGCCGGTGAGGTAGTCCAGCTCCACGTCGCGCGCGCCGCCGCGCGCGTCCTCGACGTCGGTGACGAGCGTCGGCCGGTCGCGCAGGTTGGCCGGGATCGACGGGTAGGCGAGGTCACCGTCGACCGTCGTCTCGATGCGGTCGGCGTAGCGCAGCACCACGCCGTTGTTCGCGGCGAGGACGCGGGCGCGCTCGCGCGCGCGGTGCCCGCTCTTGTCGGCGGGGTGCAGCACGACGACGTCGCGTCCGACGTACTTCTCGAGCAGCTTCTGCGGCGTGAGCAGATCGTAGTCGAAGTCCTGCTCGTCGACGGTGAACGGCGCGCTCGCGTCGAGCGACTGCAGCACCGCGGTCTCGGGCTGCATCCGCCCGCTCACGTCGCGCAGCGCGAGCCGCGTCTCGCCGGCGTCGAGCGCGACGCGGCGGCGGTCGCGGACCACCGCGAGGTCGCCGTTGTAGACGGTGACGCCGACGGCGCGCTGGTCGGCGAGCGTCGAGACGCGCTCGCGCGGGGCGGCGGACGAGACTCCGCCCAGCGCCGCGAGCAGCACGGCCGAGAGGGTGAGGGAACGGTGCATGCAACCTCCGAGGCGTGACGAGCGTGTGCGCGACCGGCGGACCGGTCTATGCGTACGATCCGCGCACCGGCGCGTGGTCGCGCCACGATGCGCTCGTCGTCCGGGACGGCCGCGTCGTCTCGTTCGACGCCGGCGATGCCGGCGCCGGCCTGCCGCGCGTCGCCCTCGACGGCCGCGCGATCTACCCCGCGTTCGCCGACTGCCACGTGCACCTGACCGACACGGGGCTCTTTCTCGGCGCGGCCGATTGTTCCGGCGTCGGCGACGCCGCGTCGTTCGAGCGCGCGATCGCGGCGCTCCCGCACGCGGAGATCGTGCTCGCCGGCAACTACGACGACACGGCGTGGCCGCCCGGCGAGTCGGCCTTGGCGGCGCCGCTCGAGAAGCACCATCCCGGCGCGATCGCGATGGCGGTGCGGATCGACGGACATTCGTGCGTGCTCACCCGTGCCGCGCTCGCGTTCGCCGCGCTGGCCGACGACGTCGAAGGCGTCGAGCGCGGCGCGGACGGCACGCCGACCGGGAAGCTGTTCCTGGAAGCGAACTGGCGCGCGCAGGCGCGCGTCCTCGCGGCCGTTCCCGAGGCGCAGCGGCGCGCCGCCGAACGCGCCGCGACGGCGCTCGCGCTGCGCGAAGGCGCGCTGCACCTGCACGTGCAGCTCATCGGGCTCGGCGATCGCGACGCGTACGCCGGCGAGATCGCCGCGATGCGCGCCGCCGGTCCGGCGAAGTGGCATCCGAAGGTGTGCGAGCGCGACGCCGCGCTCGCGCGCGAGCTCGGGCTTCCGTACGTCGGCGGCGACGTCTTCCTCGACGGCAGCATCGGCAGCGGCACGGCGGCGCTCTTCGCGCCGTATCACGACCGCGCCGGAACGGGCCGGCTGATGCACGGCGACGACGAGGTGGAGGAGTACTTCGCGACGGCCGAGCGGCTCGGGATCAGCGCCGGCGTCCACGCGATCGGCGACCGCGCGATCGAGCAGTGTCTCGCCGCGTGGGAGCGCATCCTCGGCGGCCGTCCCTCCGCGCGCTGCCGGCACTTCGTCGAGCACTTCGAGCTCGCCACGCCCGAGCAGATCGCGCGCGCGGCGCGGCTCGGCATCTTTCTCTCGGTCCAGCCGCAGTTCGACGCGCGGTGGGGGCATCCGGGAGGGATGTACGACGCGCGGCTCGGCGCGTCGCGCGCTCGAACGATGAACGCCTTGCGCTCGGCCAAGCGCGCCGGCGCGACGCTGGCGGGCGGCGACGACAGCCCGGTTTGCAGGCTCTCGCCGCTCGAGGGGATGCGCGCCGCGACGCGGCATCACAACGAGGACGAACGGCTCGCGGTCGAGGAGGCGCTGCTGATGTACACCTACGACGCGGCGCGCTTCGGCCACGCGGAGCGCGAGACGGGGACGCTGCTGCCCGGCTACGCGGCCGACGTCGTCGTGCTCGACGGCGATCCGCTCGCGAGCGGATCGTTCGACGGCGTGCGCGTCACCGAGACGTGGCGCGACGGCGAGCGCGTCGCGTGAGCGGTTCGCCGTTCGCCGGCGGCGTGCTGCGCGACGGCGGCGCGGCCGGCGCCTCGCTCACGGCCGGCGGCGTGCCGGACGGCGGCGACGACGCCGTCGAGGCGACGATGCGTTCGCTGCTCCCGGAGGCGGCGGCGTTCGCGCGAGCGCCCGTCTCGGGATTCCGCGTCGGCGCGGTGGCGCGCGGCGCGTCGGGGGCGCTGTACGCGGGCGCGAACCTGGAGCTGGCGGGGATGCCGCTGGGCTGCAGCGTGCACGCCGAGCAGGCCGCGGTGGCGAACGCGCGCCGGCACGGCGAGCGCCGCATCCTCGCCTTCGCCGTCACCGCCGCGCCGTGCGGACACTGCCGTCAGTTTCTCCACGAGCTCGCCGACCCGTCGGCGATCCGCATCCTCGTGCGCGAAGGCGAGCCGCGCACGCTCGGCGCGCTGCTCCCCGAGGCGTTCGCGCCGCGCGATCTCGGGATCGCGACCGATCCGCTCGACGGCGCCGCCGTCGCGCTCGTCCTCGACGCGCCGCCGGCCGATCCGCTCGTCGACGTCGCGCGGTCGAGCGCGGAGCGCGCCTACGCGCCGTACAGCGGGACGCGCGCGGGCGTCGCGCTGCGCGCGCGCGACGGTGCGATGTACGGCGGTGCGTCGCTCGAGAGCGCGGCCTACAACCCGAGCCTCCCGCCGCTGCAGGACGCGCTCGTCGCGCTGCTGTTCGCGGGCAAGCGGCTCGACGAGATCGAGGCGTGCGCGCTCGTCGAAACGCCCGGCGCGATCAGCCATCGCGCGCACGCGGAGGCGCTGCTGCGCGCGCTCGGCGTCGCGGACCTCGGCTACGCGCGCGCGAGCCTCAGATGATCGAGATCGTCTCTTTCGGCTTCGGGACCGCGCTCATCGCCGCGTCGAGCGCGGCGGCCAGCGCGTCGACGATCGGATCGTCGATCTCTTCGACGCGGCCGTCGTCGGCGAGCGCGACGAGCGCCGGGTCGATCGGCAGCCGCGCGAGGATCGGCGCGCCGGCGAGCTCGGCGACTTCGTCGGCGTACGAGGGCCCGAAGACGTCGTACCGAGCGCCGGTGTCGGGCGCGACGAAGTACGACATGTTCTCGACGACGCCGACGATGGGCTTCTTGAGCTGATGGACGAGGTTCGCCGCCTTGCGCACGATCATCGTCGCCAGCTTCTGCGGCATCGTCACCAGCACGATCCCGTCGACGGCGAGCGACTGCAGGACGGTGAGCGGCGCGTCCGACGTGCCGGGCGGAAGATCGATCAGCAGGTAGTCGAGGTCGCTCCACAGCGCCTGCTCGTAGAACTGGCGGATGACGCCGGAGAGGATCGGCCCGCGCCAGATCATCGCGGTGTCTTCTTTGTCGGTGAGCAGGTTCGAACTGACGACTTCGATCGCGGCGCGCGTCTTGGCCGGCACCATCAGCGGGCGCGGCTGCTGGCCCGCCGGCGTCGCCGGATCGTGCTCGAGCCCGAGCGGCGTGCGCAGCCCGAACAGCCGCGGGATCGACGGGCCCGTGATGTCGGCGTCGAGGATTCCGACTTGCTTGCCGGCGCGCCGCAGCCCGACCGCGAGCAGCGCCGTCGTCAGCGACTTGCCGACGCCGCCTTTCCCCGACATCACCGGGACGACGCGAGCGAACCGGGCGCGGCGCGTGAACTCGCCGGGGGCCCGGCGGGCAGGCGTCTTGTCCTCGTTCATGATCAGCGGGACGCGCCCGGAGAGCCGCGCCTGGGTGAGCGCGGCGACGATCGGCTGCACGCGCAGGCCGTGCGCGTTCGCGCCTTGCTCGATCGTCTCGTACTTGTTCACGCCGCAGCCGGCGCAGTGCAGGCCGAACTGCGTGAGCACGTCGGCGGCGAGCGGAAACTCCGCGACGAGCTCGCGGATGTTGGTGTTCGGGGCGAGAGTGAGCGGCATGCTGTGCGGGGCTGCGACCTTCGTCGGAGAACGTGCGTGCGAACGAGACGGAGTGATGCGTTCGGGATCGCCGTCCGGCGTCCCGTGCTTCATCCGCCTGCCCTTCAACACCGTTCATGAGCGCAGTGGTTGACACGCTGATCGTCGGGGGTGGTCCCGCGGGCCTCGCCGCCGCCTCGTATCTCGCCGAAGCCGGCCGGAGCGCCGTCGTCCTGGAGAAGCGGCCGATCCTCGGCGGCAAGCTCTCGTCTTGGCGCGACCGTGACGGCGACGTGCTCGAAACCGGGCTGCACGCGTTCTTCGGCGGGTATGCGAGCGTTCACCGGCTGCTGCGCGAGGTCGGGATCGCGCACCACGTGCTCTGGCAGCCGCACGCGCTCACGTGGGCGATGCCGCCGAACTTCTCGCCGCGCTGGAACGGCGCGCCCGTCTTCGAGGAGTTTCGTTTCGTCGACGCTCCGTCGCCGTTCAACGGCATCGGCGCCGTGCTGAACGCGCGCTACGTCTTCAACGGGTGGGAGAAGCTGCTGTTCGCGGCGGGGACGCTGCCGGTGCTCCTGCGCGACCACCGCTACGCGGAGGCGCAGGACGACCTCACGTACGCGGCGTGGCACCGGCGGCGCGGGATGTCGGAGCACATGCTGCGCACCTTCTTCGCGCCGATGGCGCTCGCGCTGAACTTCACCGACGTCGAGCGGATCTCGGCCGAAGCGATGCTGCGCGTGATGGCGTACTTCGCGAGCTCGCGCGACGCCAGCCGCGCGGGGTTCCTCGACGGCCCGCCCGGACCGCGCTTCGTCGAGCCGCTCGCCGCGCACGTTCGCGCGCGCGGCCAGCGCGTCGAGCCGAACGCGCGCGCCGGAGATCTGCTGTTCGCCGGCGACCGCTGCACCGGCGTGCGAACGACGGACGGGCGCACGTTCGAGGCGGCGCACGTCATCGTCGCGACGCCGGTGCACGACGCGAAGCGGCTGCTGCCGCCCGCGATGCTGCGCGACCCGCTGGTGCACGGCGTGGCGAAGCTGGAGAGCTCGCCGGTGATCAACGCGCACCTGTGGTTCGACCGGCCGGTCTCGCGCTACACGAACCTCATGTTCGCGCCGGGGACGCGCATCGGCGTCCACGCCGACCTCGGCCAGGTCTCGCCGGGCTACGGCTGGCGGGGAAAGTCGTTCATCGAAGCCGTCGTCGCGCCGGCCGATGCGCTCATCGGCGCCGACGACGACACCGTCGTCCGCGCGGTCCTGTCCGATCTGCAGGCGCTCTACCCGCTCGCCGGCCGCGAGACGCTTGTCAAAGCGAAGCTCGTGCGCGTTCCGCGCAGCGTCTACCGAGCCGCACCGGGCGCCGAGCGGCTGCGCCCCGGCGCGCGAACGCCGGTGCGGAACCTGTTCTTGGCCGGCTGCTACACGAACCACCGCTTCCCGGCCAGCATCGAAGGCGCCGTGCGGAGCGCGCGCGCGGCCGTCGACGCCCTCCTCGGCGAGTCGCATGCTCGCGCCTGAAGCGCTCTCCCTCGAGGCCTGCTATCGCGTCTGCCGCGACGTCGCGCGCCTGAACTCGAAGACGTTCCATCTCAGCTCGCTGTGCCTCGCGCCGGACAAGCGCCGCGCCGTCTGGGCCGTCTACGCGTTCTGCCGCACCGCCGACGACATCGCCGACAGCGCGATGGCCGCGGCCGAGCGGCTCCGTGCGCTGGACGGATGCGAACGCGCGCTGCGCGCGGCCTACGAGGGATGCGCCGGCCAGCCGACCTTCGTCGCGCTCGCCGACGCGGTGGCGCGATACGACATCCCGCTCCAGCCGGCGCTCGATCTGCTGCGCGGCGCGCGGATGGACGTCGTCGCGCGGCGCTACGAGACGCACGACGAGCTGCGCGACTACTGTTACCTCGTCGCCTCGACCGTCGGGCTGCTGGTGCTGCCGATCCTCGGCGCGCTCACGCCCGAAGCGGCGCCCTACGGCGTCACGCTCGGATACGCGATGCAGATGACGAACATCCTGCGCGACGTCGGCGAGGATGCGCGCATGGGCCGCGTGTACCTGCCGGCGGACGACGTGCGCCGCGCCGGCTGCAGCGACGAAGCGATCTTCGCCGGACGCGTGGACGATGCGTTCGTGCGCCTGATGCGGTACCAGATCGAGCGGGTCCGGCGCCTGTACGCCCAGGCCGAGCCGGGCGTCGCGCTGCTCGCGCCCGAGTCGCGCTACGCCGTCCGCCTCGCGTTAACCCTGTACCGCGGCATCCTCGATCGCATCGAGGAAAACGGCTACGACGTCTTCACCCGCCGCGCGCACGTGCCGCTCCGCGCCAAGATGCTGACCGCGCTCACGGTCCGCTTCGCTCGCTGACGCCCGCCCGCGCGAAACGCATAAGAACGCGTGTACGAAGGTCGTCACGGCGCGCGATTGCGACAGTTCGCCGGCGCCTGGCTCATCGTCGTCTCGCCGAGCGGTACGCCGCGTCGTGCGATTCGATGCTGAGAATGCGCACGACTCGACTTCGCTCGTCGACGGTGAAGACGGCCCGCCATGCGGTCCCGTCGTTGAAGCGCAAGGCCGCGGCGCGTGCTTCTTTCAGCTTCCCGCGTTTCTTGGGGAACTGCTTCGGCCGCGTCTTCAGCTCGTCGACGAGGTCGCGAATCGTCGGTCTGAAGCGCGCGTTGTCGTAGCCGTAATGCGCCACCACCTTCGCGGGCTCACGAGCGACGAGCCGACGTCCCGACGTCGTCTGCGCACACCGTGCGCAACGGAAAGAGCTCCGAGCGATGGCGGTCGTCCGCCGTTGATGATCGATCTCGGCGGACGGTTGCGCCGGCGAGGGCGGCGGATCGGCGGCTCGGCGGCTTCGGACGAAAACTTGGTTGCGGTCGGGTGTTTCGGTTACCGCGCGCGTCCGTCGCCGGCGTTCGCCGCGTCGGCGGCGATCGCGAGGCGCTGCTCGCGGGCGCCCCAGTCGGCGACGCACCACAGCATCGCCAAGACGACGGGTCCGCTTCCGCAGATCCACATCAGCTCGCCGGCGGTCTGCTGATCCTCGAGCGCGCCCGGGTGCCCCGCGTAGTGCGCGTAGAGCACGTGCCGCGCGACGTAGAACGCGAACCCGAGGAACGCGCCGGCCGGGATCGCGAGGAAGAGCACGAGGATGCGCATCGGATGCGAGGCGGCGTGCGGCGCCGGCGCGACCGCGAAGACCGACGACCAGAAGATCAGCGCCGAGGTGAGGAAGAGCGCGTGCTCGCCGGCATGCACGGTCTCGTTCGCGAGGGCCGCTTCGTACAGCGGCGAGAAATGCGCGACGTACAAGACCGCGACGAACTGCAGCAACGCGACGAACGGGTTCGTCAAGATGCGCACCGCGCTCGAGGAGAGCACGCGCGCGAGCGCGGCGGCCGGTCTCGCCGGCGTAGCGGCGAGCAGCAGCCGCACGGGCGCTCCGATCAGCAGCAGCGGGGCCGCCACCGAGATCAGCACGAGGTGCTGCACCATGTGCCAGGTCAGCGACGCGTCGGCCAAATCGTCGAGCGGCCCGAGGAGCGCAGCCGCGACCGCCGCGAGCCCCAGCCCGAAGCAGGGCGGCGCCCACCGGGGAAACGCGCGGTGCAGCACGCGCAGCCGAGCGAGCCCGTACGCGTACGCGGCCGCGGCGAGCGCGAGCAGCGCGACGATCGTCACACGGTGACGCTACCCCGCGCCGTCGCGCGCGAAGCGACGGGTCGCGCGACCACGCGGGAATCGGCGCAAGGAAGGCGGGCAAGTCTTCGCCCGCCCTGTCGCGAAGAACGAGCGATGAAGTTCGCGCTCGTGATCGTCCTGGTCGCGGCGCTCGACGGCGCGGCGCTCGCGCAAGGCGCGCCGCCGCCGGCGCGCGGCTCGCCGCCCGCCTCGGCGCAAGTCTCGCCCTCGCAGATCGTCGTGTCGGGCTGGCGCTACGTCTGCGACTCCAGCACCGGCGCCTTCGCGTGCCAGGTGAACGACGTCGTCAGCGTCCGCGGCAGCGGCGCGACGGTCGCCGCGGTTCGCGTGCGGATCGCCAACGAGACGAAGTCGCCGATCGTGGCCGTCCAGGTCCCCCTCGGCATCGCGGTCGCGCACGGCGTTCGGCTCGGCTTCGAGAACGGCGCGCTGCAGACGCTGCCGATCTTCACGTGCGACCAGCGCGGCTGCTTCGCGACCGCCGAGCTCGGCGGTCCCGTCCTCGCCGGGATGCGCGCGGCGAAGCTCCCGCTGCGCGTCGCGTACGAGGCGCTGAACGGAACGGCCGAGCAGACCATCTCGGTCCAGCTCGGCCTCGCCGATTTCCCCGCCGCCTACGACCAGCTGAAAAAATAAGACCCGACCGCAGCGAAGCGAGGACCGCGACGGATTCGGCGCTCGTTCAGAGCGCCGAATCCTCTCGCGACTTCCTCTTCGGCGACCGTCGTCGCGGCGGACCGCAGCGAAGCGAGGACCGCGACGGATTCGGCGCTCGTTCAGAGCGCCGAATCCTCTAGAGCTTCTTCCCGATCTGCACGTAGGCGGCGAAGCCGTGCGTGCGGGCCGAGAACCCGTAGTCGGCGCCGACGCGCAGGTCGAGCTTGCTCTTCGTCTCGATCTGCAGCGACGGACGGACCTC